>Ga0210057_1000626_pt1 | contig 57976 bp, 44 predicted proteins | sample CryGeyCG2114_010_2_FD_183968 | JGI IMG/M metagenome (GOLD analysis project Ga0210057, IMG submission 183968) | Groundwater microbial communities from aquifer - Crystal Geyser CG10_big_fil_rev_8/21/14_0.10 (SPAdes) (version 2) | ecosystem: Environmental > Aquatic > Deep subsurface > Groundwater ...
GGGCAGGCAACTCCCGAAGCAACACCGGAAATTACACCAGAACCGACTCCGGAGAGCACACCCGAGCCATCGCCCGAAACCGAGTCAATTTTAGAGTAAAATTATATCACGATTACCCGTGATATGCCCGATTTTTACAGAATTCGTGATATGTGATACGCACAAAGCAGTGATATGGAGCGTGATATGATCGTCCACTTGCAGTTAAAACCAGGTCTGTTAATATAAAATCAACAACATAATACTAAAGAGGAGGGCTCAATAAGCCTTTTTGTTTTAAAAAACCATGGACAAAGATTTTGATAAGTGGAATGAGAAAAAGAAAAATATTGATAAACGATACGATGCGCCGTTTTACCATGAGCGGGATATTTGGTGGTGTTCAATGGGAATGAATGTGGGTGTCGAAGCCAATGGAAAGGGCGAAGAGTACAGTAGACCGGTAGTTGTAATTAAGGGATTTAATATCCACTCATTTTTAGGAGTGGCTCTGACGGGGAGAAAAAGAGAAGGAGATTATTATGTGTATCTTGGTCAAATCGAGGATAGGGATGCGAGCGCTAATCTTTCTCAAATTAAGCTGTTTGATACTAAGCGACTCATACTAAAGATCGGGATGTTAGAAGAAACTAAGTTTCGAGGGCTTGTCGAAAGGATAAGGGAAACACTACTTTCGTCTGGTTTATAAAAACAATTTGCCCCCGCTTGCGCGAGGGCGAGGCCGAAGCCATATGTAAATACAGTATAGCAAATCCAGTATTAACGTGTCAAGCATGAAGTGGATAAATCCAGTTAGAAACTCATACCAGAATTTTGTCAGGTCAAAAACTTAAGGCGAAACCGCTTTACGGCTCGCTATTTGATATTTCCAAATGCAACACAAAGTTTCTAACTGGATAAATAAAATCAAAGACCTTTTTTGGCGCAAAGATTCTGTTTCCGCGGATGATGGAACCGAGATGATCGGAGAAGAGAAAATCGCAGAGTACTGTCCATACTGCAAGTCCAAGAAGTTTGTAAAACGAGGCAAGCGAAAAAAGAGGCTTGAGTTTGTTCAACTATATCTTTGTCGTGAGTGCGATAGAACTTTTACCGCGCAGTTTGTCAAAGGGAAGCACTACCCCACTAATCTTATAATCGACGGACTCTCGTATTACAATATTGGCTTCGGGCTTGAAGATACCTGCCGAATCATTAAGCAGAAATTTGGCGTGAATCCGGGTGCCTCTACGCTTGCGAATTGGATAAAGAGATATTCCGACCTGTGTCGGTATGAACGTCTGCGTCCGTTTGCAACTAAGATGTGCAAACCGCAGGACACGATAGAAGTAATGAACATGGCCCACAGGCAGATATACAGGTTCTTATACCACCGGCCGAAAATGTGGCTGACGCTAAAGGAATTCAAGAACCGCAACTTCGGGCCGTTGAAGGAATACCTGGACGGAGTGTCCAGCGAAACACCTCATCAGTATTTTCAAGAAGGCGTGAGAATATCGGAAATTAAAACAAAGTTTGACAAGTCGCAGATGATTGTCCGGGCAAAGAGTAATTACGCCAACCGGCTGGCGGATTTCGTGCTCCAAGCGGTGAAAGACAGAAAAAAGAGGCATGAGGCGTTACAGCAGTTTTTTGTCGCCAATGATTCCGTCTCGGTAGCCAGCGAAGTGCCGGTGTATATACGGAAAGAGGATGTTGAGCATTTGGAAAATGTGCTGAAGTTTCAAGTGACAGACGGAGGCGATATTGAGGTAAGCGGAAGAAAAGGGCAAGAAAAGAGACAGAAGTTCCCGCGGTTATTGACTGGACACATTGATTTATTACAGGTTAGAAATGGCCAAATTCATATTCTTGACTACAAGCCGAATGCGGCTAAAGAAAAGCCGATTGAACAGCTGACTTGGTACGCTTTAGCTTTATCGCGTCTTACTGGCCTACGGCTGTTTGAATTCAAATGCGCTTGGTTTGACGAAAAGGATTATTTTGAATTTTTTCCGCTTCATGTGGTTAAAAAACTGCAGCGTCCCGGTGCCGGTATTGCCAGGATTAAAGCCCGTCCCAGAAAAGTGTATCTCAAGAGTCACGGAACTTCGGTCGAAGTTCCAGAGGAGAATGCTATAAAGGTTGTTTAGGGACAAGGGGACGATGTGTTGCTCAACGCGAAGGCAATTTCGGCATCGGGGCGTTGAGGTGCCAGACGAAAATAAGATTAAGGTGGTCTAAAATTTCTAATTTCTAATTGACCTAATTATTCTAATCAATGTCCAATTACCAAAATTTTAGAAAATATAATCCGAAAAGGCCGGTATTTACCTTCCGGGATTTAGAAGTGTACCAAAAGACGATGGAGGCGTCGGTTTTGATAATGAAAGACCTAAAGAAAAAACTCAAGGTTTTGAAGTATGACTTTATCGATAATTTAGTCCAATGTTCCATGTCCGTGCCTCTATACTTGGGCGAAGGGCACTCTTTGAGATTTGGAGACCATAAAAAAGCAATATTGCTTTTGGAGAACGCCATGGCCGGATGCAACAAAATGGTAATTTACTTGGAACAGGTCAAGGGCGTCTACGGCAGTAAAATTGATCAAGACCTTATTGACGACTTGATTAAACGATACGCCGACGCAAGGGGTAAAATCTTTCGTTTGGAGAAGGCGTGGCAAAAGTTTACTCCTCCGGAGAGATAAATTGATGTCCGACCTCCTTGAAGAAGATTTGAGATCGGACTTCGAGAGCGGGAGAAAGGGAACTGGGACAAGGTGTTGCTCAACGCGAAAGCAATATCGGCAGCGGGACGGCCACTTCTCAACAGGAATAAATAAAATTTTTTAGGGTATAATTAGGAGAGTGTCTGCAGAGAATCAGAATATTCTAAAATCTTTATTCGACATCAAACCCGTAGATAAGACGGGGCGGGTTGATGTTGAGAAAATTTATAATATTCAGCCGGTAGTGAATTTAGGCAACCCTTCGATGCGACTCAGGGTAAACCAAAAACCCGCTAAAAATCTAAACAAAAAGGCTCTGACAGATGCCGCAAGCAATATGCTTGTAAACTCTGTCGGAGCCGCGTGTAGCGCCGAATTCCCAGGTTGCCACCTAAATAGTAGTTTATCACAGCCGAAGTTAAAGTCAAGCGAGAGTGTTGATAACCAAAAACCTCGTTTTGGCGAGGTTGTTGGATCCGTGGACGGTACGGGATTTGGTCACAACTCTGATTTGTCTTCCGCCAAATCAGGTCGCGACCCCGCCTCACGTCGTTCACCACCAACTGTGGCTCATCACGACATGCTCCGGCACGCAAATTTTTCTCGCAAGCAAAGCAGTTTGCTTGCTTCGTCGGACGAGAGAAATTTGCGCCCCTCGGCTCTTTGGGTGGCAACCCAGGACCGGCATTACACACCGCCCACGGTAAAATTATCATATCAAAAGAAAACAAACCCGCAAGAAGAATTAGAAAAATATCTCAACTCAAGGATTAACATCAGAAGGGAATTAAAGGCGATAGGGGCGAAGGTTGAAAAGAGCGGGACTGGCGGGAAGCCGAGGATAAGGCCAATTTCAAATAGTATTAAGTATGAAGTATTAAGTATTAAGGAAAAAGGAACTGAAATGCCCGATACCGGATACTTAATACCTAATACTGAATACAAAAATCTTAGCGAAAACCACGAAATAGCGTTAAGGCAAATTAATGAGAGAATAACGCCAAGCGACGAGGCAATAACGGGTGAGCCGAGGAAGATTTATCCGTTTGAGTACTGGGCCACACGGACTGTAACGGACACAAAACAGACAATTACGGACAAAAGTCCGACGAAGTCAGTTCCGGGTCGGATAGAGTCAGTGTCTCAGGCGGAGATAGAGAGTTGGATCAAGTATACGCGGACAAACGTGGACAATACGCGAACAGTTGCGGACAGAATAAAAAACCTTAAATTTGAGAGAATTAAACTGCTGAGATTGAATTTCTGCGCAAGGCTGAAGTTGTTGAGGTTTAACCCCAACACCAAGCGATTAGTGCCTTACGCGCTTACTGGCTTATTGGTTTTTACCATCTTCACTTCATTTGGACAGTATGGAATGAACGTCAAGAATGAAGTGGTTAAAGAAAGTAATCTGGCGGTGGCAAATTTGGAGCAAGCCAGCGAGAGTTTAGGGGTGTTTGATTTTGAAGCGGCGTCGAATAACTTTGCCGAGGCGTATGAAGAATTTTCAAAGGCGGGGGATAATTTGAATTTCATGGGAGCCAGTATTACCTCTTTATTCGCCGAATTGCCCGGGGCGAGTAAGTTGAAGTCCGCAAAGAATCTTGTAGAAGCAGGTAGATTGCTTGCTGAAGCTGGCAAATCGATGTCAGACGTCCCGCTGCCGAATTTGCTTTCCGTTGAGACGCAGGGACTGGGCCCCTTTAAAAATGCGCTTATTTTCGCCGGCAAAAACCTGTCAAGGGCCAGTACTCTTTTGTCTGACATTAGCCCCGATGCCTTGCCGGAGGGAAAAAGGGGAGCATTCTTGGAGTTTAAGTCCAAACTTCCGGAACTTGAAGGGATTGTCTCCGACGCGATGGAGTATGCCGGCTTTCTAGAGAATTTCCTGGGTGCTGGATTAATGACATCAGATGTCCGCGGGACATCCGATGTCACGAAGAAGTATCTTGTTTTGTTCCAGAACAACAGCGAATTAAGACCGACGGGCGGGTTCCCCGGCACTTATGCCGTCGTGACTTTCAAAAATGGCGGTTTAACCGATTTTCTGGTTGATGATATTTATAACTTGGACGGACAGCTGAAAGAAAATATAATTCCGCCAAAACCTTTACAGCACATAACGCCCAACTGGGGAATGAGAGATGCAAATTGGTTTATTGATTTTTCGATATCGGCGCAAAAAGTAATGGAATTCTTCAGTAAAGCGGCTGGTTATGAAGTGGACGGCGTTATAACAATGAGTCCGGGAATAATATCGGACATACTGAAAGTGGTCGGCCCGATAGAAATGCCGGAGTATGAACTGACGATTAATGATGAAAACTTCTTATCTACGGTCCAGGCGGAGGTTGAATATGGCAATAATCGCGAACAGCCCAAGTCAATCGTGAAAGATATGGCGCCTAAATTAATTGAAAGGATAAATTCATCGAATCCGGGCCGATGGTTGGATATATTTAATGTGTTTATATCGGGGTTGGATAAAAAAGATATTCTTATGTATTTCAGGGACTTAAATCTCCAGAGTTTCGTTGTTGACAACGAATTCAGCGGTTCCGTCAAGGATACTGATGGGGATTATCTAATGGTCACGTTCACGAATATAAAGGGCTCAAAGACTGACACTGTGACGGATAATATTCTAAAACTGAATTCACAATTTACAACTCACAATTCACAACCGGTGATAAAACACAGACTGACTATTACGCGACAGCACAATGGGGGCGACATGAAATACGGTTTTTACAACAAACAGAATCCGGCTTACGTGCGAGCGCTTGTTCCTAAAGGAGCGGAATTATTAAGTATTTCTGGGAATTCAAATCCTGATTTCAATCGTCTTATGAGTTATTCCGGAACTGATTTTAAAGAAGATAAAGATTTGGTGAAGCTTGAGTCAAGTTTTGTTTTAGACGAAAATAGCGAAGTAAGTATTTATGAAGAATCAGGAAAAACCGGTTTTGCTTTCTGGCTTATCACCGATTCCGGAAAGCAAAAGACAGTAGAATTAGAGTATGCCGTCCCCTTCGACTACGCTCAGAGCGAGCCGTACGGAATTTATATTCAGAAACAGCCGGGGCTTGAGGTTGATAATTTTGAGTTCCGAGTTGGCGACACCCTCCTCTATAACGAAAATTTTGACAAAGACCTGGAGTTTACTCTCAAAGTTGACAATTAAGACTTATCGCTTTAACCTGTCTTATGAGGTTCTTATGAGGTTTAACCTCATAAGAACTGATAAATTATGAAAAGTATTGAAGAAAGAGAAAAAATCTACTCGTTGCATCGATATATTAACGAAAACGGCGCGCCTGATTTTGCAAAGATATTTTCCCGCAGGGAATCAGAGCTAAAGAGGCACCTTGATCTTGGACTTAGAAAAATCTGGCATAACCAACCGGATGTTGTACAAAAAAAGGTCGAAGAGCATTTAAAAAGGTGTGACTCCTGCAGGAACGACTTTGAAGAATCTAAGGAGCAGAGATTACTGACTTTATGACTTTATGAGGTTTAACCTCATAATGAGGTTAAACCTCATAAATTACATGGAAAATATACGTAATTTTTGCATCATCGCCCACGTGGACCACGGAAAATCGACCCTTGCGGATCGATTTTTAGAATTGACGGGAACGGTGGAGAAAAGAAAGATGCAGGAGCAGTACCTGGATACGATGGAACTGGAACGCGAACGCGGAATCACTATCAAGCTCCAACCCGTTAGGATGCTTTACACACGGACTGTAACGGACAAGGAACGGACTATAACGGACACGAAGTTATTATATGAGGATTTGACATATAAGATTAGGGGTGCGGCCTTTGAGGTTCGGAAGCAAGTTGGGCCAGGTCACAAAGAAAGCGTGTATCAAAAAGCTTTAGCGCTAGAATTTGAAAAAATAGGCGTTCCTTTTGAAAAAGAAAAACGTTTAGACGTTTTATATAACGGAGAAAAAGTTGGAACATACCAACCAGATTTTCTTGTGGCTCAGAAAGTGATTATTGAAATAAAGGCACTATCATTTGTGGGCCAAAAAGAGGAAAAACAGATTTGGCACTACTTGAAAGGTACTCCCTACAACTTGGCGCTATTAATTAACTTTTCTCCAAACGGAGCCGATATTCAACGTATTATTAATCTTCCGTTACAGTCCGTTCCAAGTCCGCAAGAGTCAGTGTATTTCCTCAACCTGATTGACACTCCGGGGCATGTGGATTTTTCGTATGAGGTCTCGCGGTCTCTTGCGGCGGTTGAGGGGGCGATACTTCTCGTGGATGCTTCAAAAGGGGTGCAAGCGCAAACTCTTGCGAACTTGCATTTGGCTAAAACACAGGGACTAATAATAATCCCAGTAGTGAACAAGATTGACCTGCCAAACGCCAGAACCGCGCAAGTTAAAGAAGAACTGGCGCATCTTCTGGAAACAGAACAGAATGAAATACTGGAAGTGTCGGGTAAGACAGGAGAAAACGTTGAAAAACTTCTTCAAGCGGTAATAGAAAAAGTGCCACCACCCTCCACACGGACCATTACGGACATTAAACGGACAATCACGGACAAAAGTCCGATAAGGTCAGTTTCGGGTCCGACACTGTCTGTGTCAAGGGCATTAATATTTGATTCGTCGTTTGACGCGTATAAGGGGGTTATCGCGTATGTCCGTGTTTTTGATGGTAGTTTCAAAAGAGGAGATAAATCTGTGGCTTGGGCAAGCAAAGCCAAATTTGATGTTCTTGAGGTCGGGTTTTTTTCTCCCAAGCTTACAACGAGCATTGAACTGTCCGCCGGAGATATCGGTTATATAGCCACCGGACTCAAGGATCCGGGGCTAGTCAGAGTGGGAGATACCTTAACCACACGGACAATAACGGACACTAAACGGACAATCGCGGACAAAAGTCCGATAAAGTCAGTTCCGGGTCAGTATGAGTCCGTGTTTAGGCCCTTGGCTGGTTATAAGGAACCTAAGCCAATGGTTTTTGCTAGCTTTTTTCCGGAAAATGCAGAGGAGTATGATGACTTGAAAGACGCTTTGGGAAAGCTCAAGCTGACGGATGCTTCACTGATATACGAACCTGAATCGTCGGCAGGATTGGGAAGAGGATTCCGCCTTGGTTTCCTTGGCATGTTGCATGTAGAGATAATCTCGGAACGACTGAAACGTGAGTTTAATTTGTCTTTAATAATTTCAACGCCTTCGGTTGAATATTCAGTTAAACTTACCGGCGGAGAAGAGGTTAGAATAAGATCGGCTTCACTGCTCCCCGACCCTTCTAAGGTCGAAAGCATAGCTGAACCCGTGGTTGATCTTGAAATAATAACTCCGAGCTCGTACTTGGGTAGTGTTATGGAACTCGTGTCTTCTTACAGGAATATATACAAAGCAACTGATTATTTTGGCAAAGAAACGGCGCTTTTGAAATATGAAATGCCCTTATCGGAAATTGTAACCGACTTCTATGATAAACTGAAAAGTGTTTCTTCGGGCTACGCCTCAATGAGTTATGAGGTTAAGGGGATGACAGTCAATGATTTGGTGCGGTTGGATATTTTGATCGCCGGCGAGCTTGTTGAATCGTTCTCAAGGATAGTTCCGAAGGATAAGGCATACTATGAAGGGAGGGCAATGGCGGCAAAACTCAAAGAAGTAGTTCCGCCACAGTGGTTTGAAGTTGCTATTCAGGCAGTGATAGGAGGAAAGGTAATAGCGCGCGAATCTATCAGGGCAAAGCGTAAAGATGTAACCGGATATCTATACGGTGGCGATGTGACTAGAAAAATGAAACTTTTGGAAAAACAGAAAAAAGGAAAAAAGAAAATGAAAGAAGCGGGGAGGGTGAATTTGCCGCAGGAGGTGTTTTTAAAGATGCTTAAAAGGTAGAACTGTCGATATGTCGCTGATCCCTAGGCCCTTTGGGCCGGGATGGCGGCCCCGCTAAAGCGGGGACCTAGCCATAAGTACGCTGATAGGACGCTGAAAAAATCGGCGATAAATCAGCGTAGCGATCAGCGTTAGTTCAGCGGTCTATTTTTTAGTATACTAAAGGCAGGAGTAGAAACCCCACCATACTTAGAGCGGTTAATGTGGCGATTATGATAGTGATGATTCTTAGGTATTTCTTGTTGAACATGAATTAAACACACTGACTTATACGGACAGGAAACGGATTCATGCGGACATTTAAATTTGTCAGCAATGGTCTGTTTAAAGTCAGTGACAGTCCGCGTGATAGTATTACGGGAAGGAGAAAAACTTATCAAGATGGTTCGTCGGCACCGCTCTGTTATGGTTGGCGTAATTTCGTGGTCTGTCGTGTTTGCGAGCCTCGTTCCATTCTTCGTATTGAGGTTTAATCTCAATATTTTTGGCTACTCATGGGAAATAGCCATCGGAGCTATACTTATAGCCACCTTAGTTATTCTATACAAAATATACATTTGGCGCAAAAACACTCTTATTATAACTAGCCAAAGGATTGTATTAAATATAAGGCATGGAATATTTTCAAGGACGGTAACAGAGCTTCTTTACCGAGATGTGTATGATATCAGCTTTAAGCAGTCGGGCCTGGCCGCGCTTATGAACCGATACGGAAAGTTGATAATAAAGACACCGTCGGGAAGCGAGGTTATTTTTGATAAAGTACCGTCACCGGCCAAGGTAGTAGAAGTTATCAATAAAGTTCGGCTTAATGCGCCAGTTCAAGCACAAGAATATATTGAAAACAATCCGCTGAACGGTCGCTGATATTTACGCTGATAAAACGCTGAAAATTATATGAGCAGAAACAGGGTCGACGATTTTCTATATGAAAATGAATCCTATCTCATAAGGGGAGCTTGTTTTGATGTCTGGCAAGAATTTAAAGGTATGTTTAAAGAATCTATTATTGATAAAGCATTGACAATTTCTTTAGAAGACAAAGGGTTAACAGTAGAATCGCAAAAAAGAATTGATATTTATTTTAAAAACAAAAAAGTTGGCACTTATGTTCCTGATAAAATAATAAACGGCGTTATCTTAATAGAGTTAAAGTCAAAACCCATTCTTTTAAAACAAGACATAGAACAATTTTGGAAGTATTTAAAAGGTTCTAATTACAAATTAGGTTTTCTTATAAACTTTTCTCCAACTAAGTTGCAAATTAAACGCGTGGTATACGATGTAGCTAGGTCGGCATCAGCGTCTGTTCAGCGTACTAATGGCTAGGTCCCCGCTTTGGCGGGGCCGCCATCCCGGCCTTTCGGCCTAGGGATCAGCGTTAAATCAGCGGTATTATGAACCCCCTTAATTCCAAAATTCTTACAGTACCGCTGGCGTTTTTATCCGTTTGGATATTCTTCTTGGTAATTTCGGTTGAAATTGAAAAAGACGAAGTTAAAAAAGAAGAAGCGAACATAGAATCCAAGATAATCAATGTTGAGCGGGATAATGCATCTCTCGAGAGATTCATTAAAAATTTTGATAACCCGGAATTTCTTGAAAAAGAAGCCCGGTTGCGTCTTAACTATAAAGCGCTCGGCGAGGAAGTGGTGTTCGTCCATCGGGACCTGAACCCTAAAAAAGCGTCCTCGGCTGAAGAGACCTCTCCGGAAGATATGTCAAACTACAAGAAATGGTGGAATTGGCTCTTGGGAAATTAAATGACTCAATTGATTGAGTCATTTAATTTTGGAGCGGGTGAAGGGAATCGGACCCTCGTCTATTGCTTGGGAAGCAATCGTACTGCCACTGTACTACACCCGCGTTTACGATTTATATATATTACCAGTAACCGTTGTTTTTCCAACTCACAACCACTTATAAACTTTACTTTGGTCTGCAAATCATATATATTTAAGGTATGTCAAACCCAAAAAAGCCAAGAACAAAATGTCCTATATGCAGTAAAGAGCCAGCACGCTCTTACTATAAATATTGTAGCAATAAATGTCAGCAGGAGTATCAGTATCAAGTATATATCGACAAATGGAAATCTGGAAAAGAAAGTGGTTTAATGTGTTTGGGTTTAGTGTCGCGATATGTTAAAAAGTATTTACGTCGTAAGTTCGGAGATAAATGTTGTTTGTGCGGTTGGTCAAAGATAAATCCTAAATTGGGATTTTCTCCGCTGGTAGCGGACCATATTGATGGAAATTGGAGAAATAACGCAGAAAATAACCTTAGGTTATTATGTCCTAACTGCGATTCACTAACCCCAACTTTTGCCGCCTTGAACAGAGGAAATGGAAGAAAAAACAGAGTTTTAAGTAAACGAGCCAAAGAGGGACGTTTAATGATTAAATAATATGCCGGAGTAGCTTAGGGGTAAAGCAATCGATTCGTAATCGATAGACCGTGAGTTCAAATCTCACCTCCGGCTCCGAATGTTTAATTATGTCAAAAACAAAGCCCTCCTGAACATATATGCGGGGGCGGGTGGAGTTGATGCTCAGGATTGGGCTTCTATGTTGTTGAGAATGTATCAAAGATATGCCTCTGGGAAGGGCTGGTCTTTTGTCGCGCTTCATCATTCTTTTGGGGAGCAAGGCGGGACGAAGAGCGCATCAACGGAGATAAAGGGCGACAATGCCTATGACTTGCTGAAGAGCGAATCGGGCGTACATCGCTTGGTCAGGATATCTCCTTTCTCGTCTAAAAAACTTCGCCACACGTCGTTTGCTATGGTGGAAATATTACCGGAGATAGTCACCGCGGAGATTAAACTTGATTCTAATGACTTGAGATTTGATGTATTTCGTTCTTCCGGCCCCGGCGGTCAGAACGTAAACAAACTTGAAACCGCCGTACGCGTAACACATCTTCCAACCGGTACGTCCGTTGCCGTTCAGTCCGAGCGGTCGCAGGCGCAGAACAAAGAAAAGGCCATCCACGTTCTTTATTCAAAATTGGTTCAACGAATGGAGAAAGAGAAAACAAGTCAGATTAGCGAATTAAAGCCCGGAGTTGCAATAGAGTGGGGAAGTCAGATACGTTCATACGTTCTGCATCCTTATCAGATGGTCAAGGATCACAGGACCGGAGTTAAATCGTCACAACCGGATAAGGTTTTGGATGGAGAACTCGACAAATTCATTGATTTGAAGTAAAATTAAACTAATAATGCGAACGATGCGAACTGAACCGCGAACTATGCGAACAGTTCGTAGGTTCGCATATCTGTTCGTAGGTTCGCATTATCACTTCGCATGATCCAACTAAAGAACATCTCAACGATTTACGATGATAACTTCATGGCCTTGGAGAATATTAATTTGGAAGTTAAACAAGGAGAATTCGTTTCTTTAGTCGGACCTTCCGGCGCGGGCAAATCAACTCTTCTGCGGCTTTTAACAAGAGAACTCACCCCTCAAGAAGGTGAAGTCATCTTGGACAGCGTTGATTTAGCAACGCTCTCCAGCAGCGAGATACCTGTTTTAAGAAGGAAGATAGGAACCGTATATCAGGACTTTAAACTTCTTTCCAACAAGAACGCTTTTGAAAATGTCGCTTTTGCGCTTGAGGTCTGCGGAGTTGACGAATATCAGATTCAGGATGATGTGCCCAAAGTGCTTAATATAGTCGGTCTGTCCGATAAAATGAACAGTTTTCCTCACCAAATGTCCGGCGGAGAGAAGCAGCGCCTAGCCATTGCAAGGGCTCTCATTCATCGGCCCAGAATAATTCTGGCTGACGAGCCGACAGGTAATCTGGATCAGGTGAACGCGCATGATGTGGTAGAATTACTTACGAAGATAAACAAACTTGGCACGACGGTAATTCTTGCTACGCACAACAGAGAGGTAGTTAATATTATCGGTAAAAGAGTGGTGACGATGGAGAAAGGGAAAATTGTTAGGGATCAGGGAGAGAATGGCAAATACATTATATAAAACCGCCGATAAGTCGCTGATAGGAACGCTGATATGACGCTGAAAATTCAGCGATTGATCAGCGTAGTAATCAGCGTTAGTTCAGCGGTATCATATGAAAAAACATCTACAACGAATATTTCAAGTGGGTTGGACGAATTTCAAGAGGAACTCCTACGTTAGCATCGGTACGACGGGGGTGATGGTTTTGGTTCTTGTATTGTTCTCCGGCTTGATAGCGGTCAACTTTTTGTCGTCCCAAGTAGTAGCCAATCTTCAGGAGAAGGTTGATGTGAGTGCATATTTCAAATCGGACATATCCGAAGACGATATTTTGAGTATTAAATCAGAGCTGGAGTCATTGAATAATGTTAAAAAGGTTGAGTATGTTTCGGCCGGTCAGGCCCTGGATGAGTTTAAGGAAAGGCATGCCGGCGACGCCGTTATACAGGACTCGCTGGCTGAACTTGATTTCAATCCTCTTCAGGCGTCTTTGAACATTAAAGCCGATGAACCATCGCAGTTCGCTTCTATTGTCCAATTCCTTGAAGCCAACAAGTTCAGAAGCGTTATAGATAAGATTAATTTTTACGAGAATGAAAAAGTTATCGGCCGTCTTCAAAGAATCTCCGGTGGTATCCAGAATTGGGGTTTTCTTATGACGATGGCGCTGGCGGTCATTGCCGTGCTGGTAACTTTTAACACCATCCGGCTCACGATATATAACCAGAGGCAGGAGATAGAGATAATGCGTCTTGTTGGCGGTTCCAATTGGCACATCAAAGCCCCGTATCTTATAGAGGGGGGACTATATGGCGTGTTCGCCGCCGCGGTTACGGCTGTGCTTTTCTATCCGGCAATATTCTTTGTTTCTCCCAAAGTGGAATCCCTTATGCCCGGTGTGAGCTTGATGTCATACTTCACGGCCAATATGTTACAGTTCCTATTTCTCATATTTTTTGTCGGTGTTCTTCTGGGTGTCGTCTCAAGTTTTGTGGCGATACGAAGATTCCTCAAGGTCTGAAATTTCAGACCTTGAATTTTCAATTTACAATTACCAATTTTCAATCAATTTCCAATTTCTTAATTTTCAAAGACGACGTTGTAAAAGCCGTCTTGCCCCGCTTTTGGCTTTCCAAAGGCGGGGTTTTGATGTAAAATTTTGTCATACATTACCGGGTAGTGTAATTGGTAACACGTCAGGTTCTGGCCCTGAAGACTCTAGGTTCGAGCCCTAGCCCGGTAGCAAATATGTTTTTCAAATCAAATAAAGAAATAAAAACGGAAGACCTTAAACTTTCAGATTTTGATAAAATCTGGACAAAATTCTGCTTTTTGGATGAGACGGGTACTTTAAGTGATCAACAGAATCAGTATTTTACTGTGGGAATGCTGAAAATGAGTCAGCCTTATTATTTACAAAGTAAACTCTTTTTTGAGAGAAGCAAAATCGGGTTTTACGATGAAATTAAATTCAATAAGTTATCAGAAAAGAATGTTAGCTTTGTCAGGACAGCGGTAGACGCTCTTTTTGAAACAAAAAGCATTGGTTTTTATTCTTATTCAATAAGCACCAAGAGCGGTTATTATCTAAAGAGTTTTGATCAAAATCCATGGTTAGCTTACGAACAGATTACTCTAAAATTATTGGAAGCAGCACTATCTCCACAAGAGATTATAGTTCTTGTCGCGGATTATGTTACAACGCCCAAGAATATCCGTTTTGAAGTGGAAGTTAAGAAAAAATTTAATCAAAACAAAAAGCGTCTCGCTTTGGCTGGTGTTTGCAGGTTTGACTCACGTTCAAATGATTTACTTCAGCTCGTCGACCTTTTAATCGGTGCAATAACATATGATATAAAATTTTCAAAAGGGTTAGTTGGCGGATCGAAATATAAACTTGAGGTAGTCGGTTATTTAAAAAATAAGCTAGGAACAGACAGTTTCCTAAAGGGTTTTAGAAACTATAATTTCAATATTTTTGTAGATAAAACAGATCATCTAAAAACGGCTCAAAATAAGGGAGAAAACGAAAAGGGGCTATCGTCCTAACGGTCGACGCCCCTTTTCAATACTGTATCCGGAGTATAGCATATCAGTATGCCAGTTGTCCACAGCGTTGTTTTTAGATCAATTCGAGGATACCAGCCAAGGTTGGAAGTATCGAGGTGTCCAAAATTTATATGTCAAAGAAAAATTTAAAACAATTTGACCCTAATAGGGTTGCTAAATTTGAAACAGGAATGTGGCATGCATATTATCACCACAATCCCTTGAAGCTCTTTTATCTTCTTGTGCGACTGGCTAGAGAGTTTTTCGGTGTAAATTATTTTATAGCTATTCGCATGGGTTATTATGCGGTATTTGCAGCCGTGGACTTTAAGCTAAATAAGGGCAACGAAAATCAGACAAGAATAATCAAAAAACTTACAAAATTTTATAAGTTAATCTTTAACCATAGTTTAGAAAGTTTTGAGTATAAAAAAGCTGCGCATCTAGAGTTAGAATGGTGGCTAGTAGACAGATACCCTGATTGTTATTCAGTTTCTCGTGAAGAAGCTTTGGCTAGGGGTATGGCAGTGATTTTTAATGTCGATTATTCTCGATTATCTGAATATGCGAGATATAGGGCTGAAGCAATGGTTATCCAAGACGACGCAGAGATTAACTGCAAAGAAGCTGATTGGCAATTAATCGGGTCTCTTCTTCAAAAATCTTTCACCTCTCTTTCTGCGGCGGTTAAATAATTTAAGATTAATCTCAAATCAAGGATATCGCCTGGAGTGGGAGAGGTGTTAGATTCATAGCAAACAGGGAGCGGGGGAGCAGGACATTAAAAACCCATTGTTTATAACTGCTATTTACTCTTTCTATCGAACAGCTATACTGTATAAGTAGTTACAATAAACGTGGTCTAATCATTTTTTCATGGTACAATATTTAGAAAAATACAAACAGAATATCGCGATTGAGATGCGCAAGCGGGGGTCTTCATATTCCGAAATAGAAAATCGTATCCACATTCCTAAATCGACTCTGTCGTATTGGTTAAAAAATATAAAACTGACTCCAGAGCAAACCAAAAAGTTGAACGACAAACGGACCGAAGTTGCCAAAGCCAATGCGCTCAAGAAAATTTCCAAAACCGCGCGGATGATAGAGGAAATAAAAAACTCTTCATCACGAGATGTTAAAGATATTTCAAAAAAAGAACTATGGTTGATGGGCGTCATTCTTTATTGGAAGAATGGAAATAAAAGCGATCTCAAAAAAGGAGTTCATTTTTCCAGTTCAGATCCGAGTATGATAAAATTATTTTTGAAATGGCTTAGAGAAGTCGGGGGCGTAGAAGATAAAGAAATTAAGTTTGATGTTTTTATAAAAGGGAATAAGACGGGCAAGAAAAATTCGTTCGATGAATTTACCAGTTATTGGGTAAAGGTTACGGGATTTTCTAAAGAACATTTTCCGCGCATATATCTTCAGAAAGCCAGCAAGAAGCGAGAGAGTGTTAACGGTTTTTTAAGGATTAAGGTGGCACAAAGTTCTATGCTTGCCCGTCAAATAGTCGGTTGGATAGAAGGATTAAAGAAAATTAATAATCTTTGATAAGGTTGGTATATAATTCTTAATAAAGATTGATACGATTTTCCGCTAATTTTCAATTTTCAATGATCAATTATCAATCAATTTTTTAATTTTCTAATTTTCAAAAAGAGACGACTTCGTTAATTGATAATTGGGTAATTGTTAATTGATTGATAATTGAAAATTGAGAATTGATAATTTGTTAGGTAGCTTTTGTTCCTGTGCCTTGTGTTTTTTATTATACTTAATAAATGAGCGATGTTATGGCTAGATTAAAACAAGGTGATATCAAAAAGCCATTTTGGGGGCTTGAAGTTTTGGAGACGGCGGAAATTCTTGGCAGTGATATGGATAGGGGTCTTGAAGAAAAAGAAGCATTGAGTCGTCTTGGGCTTTTTGGTTTCAACAGTTTCGGCAAGGCCAAAGTTCTATCGGTGTTTTCTATTTTTATCCGGCAGTTTCAAAGCCCGCTCATTGTTATTCTTATCTTTGCTTCAATAACGACTATCGTCTTGCGTGAATGGACTGATGCTTCAATTATAATTCTTGCCGTCGCGGTTAACACCTTCCTCGGTTTTTTTCAGGAAAAAAAAGCAGAACGGGCAATCGCCGATTTAAGTTCTTATATTCAGGAGCGGGCGCGAGTAATTAGAGACGGCAAAGAAATGGACGTGGATGCTTCCACCCTTGTCTCGGGAGACCTGATACACATTTCTTTCGGGATGCGAGTACCGGCCGACGCGCGCGTGGTTAGCGCTCAAAACTTGTCCGTGGATGAGGCAATTCTCACCGGAGAGTCCACGCCTGTGGCTAAAGAGATCGGCTCCGTATCGGAGGCGGCAATTGTTACAGAAAGAAAGAGTATGATTTTTGGCGGTACTTTTGTCGCGGAGGGTTCGGCGCACGCGATTGTCACAGCTATAGGGTCTTCCACAGAAATAGGAAAACTTGCTCAACTTGTAGCCGAAACACGGCAGGAACACACGCCGCTTCAGAAGGCCGTGTTCGCGCTTTCATGGATAATCACTATCGGCATCTCGTTGATAGTGACGGGGATTTTCGCTCTCGGTGTTTCTCGGGGAGAACCAATCGTTGATATGTTTGTTGTCTCCATTGCCGTGGTTGTGGGCGCTATTCCGGAAGCTTTACCCGTCGGACTTACCGCTGTGCTGGCGATAGGCATTCAACGTATTGCCCGACGCAAAGGCATAATGCGGAATCTCGTAGCCGCGGAAACGCTCGGTTCCACATCGGTGATAATGGTTGATAAAACGGGAACTTTAACGGAGGCCAAGATGAGATTGACGGATATCGTAATAACGCTGACTGACGCGGACAGGAAACGGACAGATACGGACACGGATTTAGCGCGGATTGACGCGGACAAAAAACAAATTTTTTCTAGTGAACAAAAAGAGCTTTTACGTTTGGCCTTACTTAATACCGACGTAGTCATTGAAAACTCGGATAAAAATCCAGACGATTGGCTGATAAGCGGTCGGGCGCTGGAGGCCAACATTGTTCGGGAAGCGGCGACGCAAGGCATTAATATATTTGAGGGGGGCGCGCAAAATAGGAACCGAATGGTCTTGCCCTTTAGCTCCACATATAAATTTTCCGTGGCTAGAGAGGGGAATACCCTAGTTGTTATGGGAGCGCCCGACGTGCTTTTGGCAAGGTCTGAAATTGACAAAGACGACTATATCGCGATGATAAAACAAATTGAAGAAATGAGTGAATACGGCAGACGGGTGTTGGGAATAGCCACTTTACAAATAAGCGATGCCGCAGAATTAGAACGTATCAGATCGGATTCCCTGAAAGGTCTAACCTTTAAAGGTATATTGGGTTTTCATGATCCGGTTCGCAAGGACGTGCTGGAGACCCTTCGAAAAATAAAAAATTATGGAGTTAAGGTAGTAATGGCCACCGGAGATCTCAAGGGCACCGCGGTGGCAGTTGCAAACGAGATTGGCTGGGGTATTAAAGAAGGTCAGGTGCTTACCGGCGAGGAGTTAAGGGGACTGGACGACAAAGCATTGCTTGAGATTCTCCCACATACGCGAATTTTTGCCCGCGTAACACCGGAAGACAAGTTGAGAATAGTTATGCTTTATAAAAAAAGCGGTGAAACGGTTGCTATGACAGGTGACGGGGTGAACGATGCGCCGTCACTGAAGGCGGCCGATATTGGAATAGCGGTAGGGTCAGGCAGCGATGTTGCCAAAGGTATCGCTGATCTAGTGCTTCTTGACGACAAATTAAGCACTATTGTCGCGGCGATAGAAGAGGGAAAACGAATGATAATGAATATTAGGAAAATATTCGTCTATCTGATGTCCAACTCTCTTGACGAGGTGATATTGATAGGAGGCGCTTTGCTTGCCGGTCTGGCTTTGCCTCTTTCCGCCATACAGATAATTTGGGTGAATCTTTTTACCGGCAGTTTGCCGGCTATAGGGTTTGCTTTTGATCGTCCTAATGCCGACGTTGACGGTGCGTTAAGCAACACCTTGTTCTCAACGGAACGAGGGGACAAGGGTCGCCTCAACGGGAAGGCAATATCGGCACGGGGACGCATCATAGACAACGAGGTCAAGTTCCTTACTATCGGCATCGGGATTTTTACGTCGGCTTTGCTGTTCGTCCTTTACTGGCTGATGGTTGAATTTTTTTCGGTTGAATTAATAATCGCGCGCAATGTTCTGTTCATGTGTTTTGCTTCATATATTCTCGCGGTCGCGTTTTCGTTTCACAGTTTGCGTCGGCCGCTCTTCTCTTATCCGGTATTTGATAACAAATTTCTCGTCAGTGGAGTGGCGATTGGTTTCGCTCTTCTGGCGGCCACAATGTATCTGCCGCTTCTGTATAAATTCTTCGGCACTGCTCCCGTGCCGCCGATATGGCTGACGTTGGTTGCCGGATGGCTTGTTTTGAATATCGCGATTGTGGAAGGGGCGAAATTTATCTTCTATAGGAGAGATGGTTGACCGTAATCCAAATCCACAAATGGCATCCTAATGCTCCGAATGTTACCACGAATCGCCAACCACGAATGGCTTCATCCAAATTATTGGATGAGCGCGTTCGGATCGCCGCAGGCCATAGGCCTAAGGCGCGCTGTTCGGATACTATTTGGGGCATTAGGATAAATTCGTATTGGGGCATTAGGATAAATTCGTAGATTGGGATTATGATCGAGCGTAAGCGATATGACAAAATTTTTTAAAGAAAACTGGGTCCACATAATTCGGGTTGTCTTTATTTTGTTTGTAATTTATTTGGCCCTTGAGGCGAGTTTGATGGTTAAGGATAGCGAGTTGGTAAGTGAGATAATAAGGAAATTCGGATATGTCGGGATATTTTTGGTCGCGGTTGTGAGTGGTTTTAATCTGGTTGTGCCGATACCGACCGTTTCTTTTTTCCCTGCTTTCCTTGCTTCCGGATTGAACGCTTTCGTGTTGATAATTGTAATATCAACCGGAATGGCGCTTGCCGACTTTATTGGTTATTTGCTGGGCAAGACGGGTAGGCGTGTAGTGTTATCCGCTCTTGAAAGGAGGGTAGTTAATAAACTTGAAAGGGTCAAAGAAAGATTGAATTGGTCTCCGACATTGGCACTTTTTTTGTTCTCGTCTTTTGTTCCGCTCCCCAATGAAATAGTGGTAGTGCCTATGGGGTTTCTGGGATATAAACCCATTTCCGTATTTCCGCCGCTATTTTTCGGCCATATGATATTCAACTCTCTTTACGCATTCGGGGCGGTTAATATAATCAAAATACTAGGATAAATACCACGGGAACGAAAAATTTAGCCAAAAATCTTCCTGTGCGCCACTCGGGCCTTTTTTGTTTTTTAAAATCATGCTAAGATTTAATTCGTGGATTACTTATTCTTAAGTGAGACAATAGAAATGCTGGGCCATCTGCTTATTGCTTATACTGTAATAATGGTTCATTATCGTTTTCGAAAAGAGCACAAGGTGGACATGAAGGTTTTCCGGGAAATGAGAAGGGAACAGATAATAGGCGTGACCGGAGTTATCTTTTTGTTAGCGGGATATTTTGTTAAAATAATCTTTATATTATGAGCGAAGTGAATAAGAATTTGCCTCGAGACACGTTTCTATACTTAACAGCCGTCATAACTTTGGTTGTAGTTGCTGTCGGCTTTGGTATGGCCGTTTTTAATTATATTGATTTTTACTTCCCGGATTCGGCGACTGATTACTACCGGAGCGCCTCTTCATACGAGGGAGCCATAAGGCAGGCGATGGCGATGCTTATCGTTGTGTTTCCGGTGTTCTTGTGGGTCTCCAGATTTTTAAGGAAAGACGTCACGCTTCATCCTGAAAAAAGAGAACTTAAGATAAGAAAATGGCTTTTATATCTCACTCTCTTTGCGGCCACGCTTGTGATAATAGGGGACTTTGTGACTGTGGTTAATAATTTTCTAAGAGGCGAACTGACCATGCGATTTGTGTTGAAAGCGCTGACGATTTTCTTTATCTCCGGTTCGGTATTCTATTATTACTTGGCCCAGCTAAGAGAAAAGACCGTCAAGTGGCTGGAGCTATTTTCATGGATTATTGTGGCGGTAGTTATTTTAGCGGTTCTTTGGGGCTTCGCTGTCATCGGCTCGCCATTTATTCAAAGAGAGAAAAGATTTGACGAAAAGAGGGTACAGGACTTGTCTATGATTCAGAACTATATTACTAATTACTGGCAGAATAAGGAAAGGTTGCCGGTAGAGCTAAACAACTTGGAAGATCCGTTGTTTGGTGTTAATATTCCCTTTGATCCTGAAACAGGCAAGCCGTATGAATATCGTGTCGTTAGTAATCTGACATTTGAGTTGTGCGCGACATTTATGACGGAAAGCGAAGATGGTCCAAGCGCCGTTCCGCAAATATATCCGCCCAGGAGCCAGGACTACAACTGGCAGCATGGTACGGGCCGCACCTGTTTTGAAAGAACGATAGATTCAGATTTCTTTGGGCCAAAACCTGCCATTCGCTAATGACCGACATTGAATGTCGGTCATACGAAAACTGTGGATAACTTATGCAACTTATGACCAAAACATTTTTTATCTTCACTGTACTAATAATATTCGTCGCTCTAACTGTCTGGTTTGTAGTACAAAAAACTCGGGAAGTGGGGCGTCCCGCTGCCGAGGTTGATGTTGGCGTTGAGCCGCAGGGACAGGACTCAACAGGGACGGAACTCAACGACGAGGCAACTTCGGCACTGGGACGACCCGTTCAATACGACAACGGTTTAACCGTGCAGGACGTAGTTGTCGGTACCGGAAAGACCGCCGAGAACGGCGACACATTAAGCGCGCATTATGTCGGTGCGCTCCAGGACGGAACTGTCTTTGACGAGTCATATGGCAGGGGACAACCAATACAATTCGTACTCGGCTCTGGCCAGCTTATTCAGGGCTGGGATCTTGGGCTGGTCGGTGTGAAAGAAGGCGGAAAAAGGCGATTGATAATCCCACCCGAACTCGCCTATGGAGCTCAAGGGGCCGGCGGAGTAATCCCTCCTAACGCAACTCTATTGTTTGAAATCGAACTGGTATCAGTCCAGAAGCCATAGTAGAATTTGAAATGGCGACAGAAACTCTAAAATTTCCCGATGGGTTCAAGTGGGGAAGCGCTACTTCGGCTCATCAGGTTGAGGGCGGTAATTATAATGATTGGTCGTCCCAGTGCCGAGATTGTTCTCGCGTTGAGCCTAAGTTCCGTAAACCTTGCATTCCTTGCGCCGGCAAGGCTTGCGACAGTTATAACCGCTACGAGGAGGATTTTGATATTGCTCAAAAATTGAACCACAACATTCACCGTTTCTCAATTGAGTGGTCGCGTATTGAACCCGAAGAAGGGAAGTTTGATGAGAAAGAAATGGAGCATTACAAAAGGTTGATAGACGCTTTGAGGGAGAGGGGGATAGAGCCGATGGTGACACTTTGGCATTTTACAAATCCTGTTTGGTTTGCGGAAAAGGGCGGTTGGCTTAATCATAAAGCGCCGGAATACTTTACAAGATACGTCAAGTACGTTGTGGATAACTTCCATGACCGACATTCAATGTCGGTCATGCCAAAACTGTGGATAACTTTTAATGAGGCTGCCTCTGTCTGGGCCGGTTTTTCTTATCTTAATGGGCAATGGCCTCCACAGCATAAGAATATATTTAAATATATAAAAGTTCGTAAGAATTTTATTAAAGCGCAGGCACTCGCCTATCGGGAGATAAAGAAAGTTTATAAAGATACGTCGCATAACGTGGCGGTGGGTTTAGTGGAGAGTAATGTTTATTCTGCCCAAGGCAACAGATGGTACGAGAAGACGATAGGTAAGTTCTATAACTATCAGCGTAACCTCTATTTTTGGGACAAGGCTCTTCCCTATTATGACTTCCTTGGTCTGAACTACTATCATGTGGACCGTCGGGTGCCCGGCAATTACCGCGTTTTACCTAAACAGGGCTGGATGCCGGAAATGAACTGGGAAATTTATCCGGAAGGAATTTGTCATGTATTAAAGGACTTAAGTAAATTTAAAAAACCTATTTATATTACCGAAAACGGGATTGCTGACGGGACTGACAAATTGCGCGACAAGTTTATCAAAGAACACTTACGTTGGATTTGGCAGGCCATTCAGGATGGAGTCGATGTGCGTGGTTATTTGTACTGGTCGCTTTTGGATAATTTTGAGTGGGCTCACGGATTTGCGCCGAAGTTCGGACTAGTTGAGATCGATTATGCGACACTAGAAAGGAAAATTCGCCCTTCGGCTTACGAATATGCCCGAATTTGTGAAACAAATTCGATGATTTACGATTTATGATGTAAGATTTAAGAGTGGCTTTATTCTTAAATCCTAAATCTTAATTCTTAAATCTTTGTAATGACTTGGCTCTACCTCACCCTTCTCGCCTATCTAATTAACGCCTTCGCTTTTGTCGTGGACAAGTACTTACTTGTCACTCATATCCCCCGACCCTTCGCTTACGCTTTTTGGGTGGCGATTTTAAGTACATCTGCTGTTGTTTTGGTTCCGTTCGGCGTGGCGACACAGAGCGTCGGATATCTTTTGATTGCGCTAGCTTCCGGGGGTTCGTTTTTTGTTGCGCTTATATTTTTGTATAAAACTATCAAAGCAAGCGATATTTCTGTCGCGTCAACGATGGCCGGTGTTGCTACGGCGGTGTTTTCATATTTTTTGGCCGTTTTTGTAATTGGCGAGCCGTCCGGGGTTATTAATATTATTTCTATAGCAATGCTGATAACAGGAACACTGCTTCTTGGAAGATCCAACAAAAAGATTTGGTCACTCGCGATCTGGGCGGGATTATTTTTTGGCGTTTCTTTTGTGCTTTTAAAATTGTCCTTTGACTCCTCCGATTTTATTAACGGTCTCTTTTGGACTCGAGTTGGATTTGTAGGCGCGGCTCTTGCGTCTTTAGTGTTAAGTTCGGCGCGCCGCGATATTTTTCAGACCTTTCGTGGCGCCCATCCTAAGACGGGCGTGATATTTGTGGGCAATAAACTGCTTGCCGCTGCCGGTTTCTTACTTCTTTATTATGCTATACGATTAGGAGAGGTCTCTGTAGTTAACTCTCTTTTGGGATTTCAGTTTTTGTTCGTATTCATTCTTGCATTGTTGTTCAGATCAAAAATTCCCCGTCTTGAAGAGAATATTGACAAGAGACACGTTATAAACAAAATAGTCGGCATTGGTTTTGTGATTGCCGGGTTTTTGGCAGTAATCGTGTAGCGATACACATGACCGACATTGAATGTCGGTCATGATAAAACTGTGGATAACTGTATTGGTTATGAAAAAAATAAATAAAATTATTATTCAAATTCTACTAATCACTATCGCTGTTCTTTGGGTTTTTTCTTTGGATTTCTCGGACGAGGTGGGCGAGCCCATATATGGTGTTTCTTTCAGCCGTTTTCACGCGGATGAATTGGACTTGGATTGGAAAGAAACATATCTTGCCATTCAAAATGATTTGGGTGTTAAAAATTTTCGCTTTTCCGCTCATTGGCCGTTAACAGAGCCGGAAAAGGATAAATATAATTTTGCGGAGCTTGATTTCCAGATATCAGAAGCTCACAGTAATGGCGCATCGGTTATTCTGGCTGTCGGCCGACGTCTGCCCGGCTGGCCGGAATGCCATATTCCCGATTGGGCTATGGAATTAAGTGACGAAGAACGAAAAAACAAGCTTCTTGAACTCGTCACCCTCGTCGTTAATCGCTACAAATATTACGACAATATCGTTTATTGGCAGGTCGAGAACGAGCCGTTCCTGACTGGCTTTGGCCGCTCGGCCTGCGGGCTCCTGGACGAAGAGTTATTAGACGAGGAAATTGCGCTGGTTAAGTCCCTTGATTCTCGGCCTGTGTTAATTACCGACAGCGGCGAGATCGGCGATTGGTTCAGGGCCTACTCTCGTGGAGATGTTTTCGGAACCAGTTTGTATCTATATATATGGCCCAGGTCGATTGGCTTTCCTGTTCGCTATCCGATTACTCCGGCATTTTTTAGAATTAAACAAAATTTAGTTCGTTTTGTTTTGGGCGCCAAACCCTCATTTGTTATTGAACTATCGGCTGAACCGTGGTTGCTTCAGCCGATAGTCGAGATGCCCATTGATGTCCAGTTAGACAGAATGGGTATAGATAAATTTAATGAGATCATTGATTTTTCAGCAAAAACAGGATTTAATGGTTTTTATCTATGGGGCGCGGAATGGTGGTATTGGTTAAGGACCCAAGGACACCCGGAACACTGGGAGCGCGCCAAGCAGCTGTTCAACTAACCAAACATGTCCGACATTCAATGTCGGTCATGTGGATAACTTCTGAAATGAATTATTTCAAAACAATTCTCTTCGGTTTTTTTGGCGGGGTTGTGGCTTTGGTTTTGATTTTTTCTTTGCCACTGAGCAATTCTTTACTGTTAAATCTGATAAAAGCAGATTTAACTGAATTTTTGGAAACAGAACCGGCGCCTACTCCTACGCCGGTTATTTCTCTTGATTTTTGGCAGAAGATAGTGTCCGACCATGTTTTGAATACTGTAGCCGTTCAGTCGTTCAAGGATGGCAAGATAATTCGCGAAGGAAGCGGGATAACAATCTCTTCCGATGGCATAATAATCACAACTTTTGATGTTATCACCGGGGCCGATGTGTATCAGGTTTTTCACGGGGACAAGATACTGCGTGCCCAGCTTGTGCGGTATGACGGTTTCAAGAATCTCGCTTTGCTTAAAGTTCCAGCAACTAACATGAATGTCACTCGTCTCGAACGCAGCCACCAACTCCAGCCGGGACAAGACGTTGTTGTTTCCGGTAAAGTGGTTGAATTATCAAGTTCCGTGGTTTTTGCTCAAAAAGGGATGATAAGCCATATTCTCTCTAAAGACATAGTCGTAGATACTGAGCCGAGCTATTTCTTGAGTGGCTCGAAGGTGATAAATAATTCCGGTATTGTCGTGGGGATGTCTTACTTAAGGAGCGGGGCAGTGCGTCTGATAACATCAGAAGCAATGGACGATTTTGTAAAAAATTACTTCAATTCCCTATGACCGACATTGAATGTTCTCGGAGTGGGGCATTCCCGGAGTGGGTCTCCCAAGCCACTCCTTGGGAACTCTGTCGCTCACTCTTGGGGAACTCTGTCGGTCATAGGGAAACTGTGGATAACTCAACCATGGAAAGGGAAGACGTATTAAAATTCACTAACGCTATTATTCTTATTTCCAAATTGTTCACTACCGTAGAGGATAGGTTTTTAAAGCAGAAACTTCACGATAAGTTATCTGGTTTTGTGTCTGCGTTTATAGAAGAGAAAAATAACCACTCCCACACATCGCACAATTCTCTTTCTCCAACGTTTCAAAAAACGTCGGAGAAAGACGCTACATTGTGCAACATTCCAGGAATGTCGCACAATGTAGCGGTCCGAGATTTACTAAACTCTATAAATAACCTTCTTGATTACTTAGAATATTTGGCGCATATTTCAGAAAACAATACCTCTCCCCTACTTGTCGCCCAGAGAAATTTATTGAAATTCAAGCTCCACATTTTGCAAAAAAACAAGAAAGAAAAAGTCGGCAGGGCGCCGTTGATATCGGATGTCCAGTGGTCATCCGATGTCGCTAATTTACCATCTGAAGTGCCGGTAACGGCAAGTGTCGCGATGTCAAAACCATCGATTCTTTCGGCTCAACGCAAAAAGAATTTCGGCACGGGGACGTCTAACAAAGAACAAATATTCAATTACATAAAAAAGACACCTGACATGCGCACCAAAGAAATTATGAACGAGTTCAGCGCGCTATCCGGCAGAACGGTTAAAAGAAGTTTGAAGGAACTGACCGACGAAGGATTCCTGAAGAAAAGATCTGACGGCGCAGCGGTATATTACACCTGTGGATAACCGACATTCAATGTTCTCGGAGTGGGGCATCGCCCACTCTTGGGGAACTCTGTCGGTTATCCACAGGTCGCTGAAATAATATGATCAAAGGAGTTGTATTGGCCGGAGGTAAGGGTACCCGCCTTTGGCCTATTACAAAGATTATGTCCAAGCACCTACTGCCGGTTGGCACGGAACCTTTGATTTACTATCCAATTAAAACCTTGCGAGATGCCGGCATCAAAGACATTCTTATGGTCTGCGGCGCGGAGCATACCGACCAGTATTTGAGAATTCTTGGTTCGGGTCAAGAATTGGGTGTCCGTCTCTCCTATACCATCCAGCAAAAGCCGATAGGTATAGCTCAAGGGCTTGGCCTTGCCCGATCTTTTATTGAAGGAGAAAAAGTCGCTCTCATTCTCGGGGACAACCTTTTCGGCGATGATTTCAAAGACGCATTTCAGTCCTTCAAAAAACAAAAACAAGGCGCAAAAGTCGTTATCAAACAAGTTAAAGACCCGCACAGATTCGGCGTAGTTAAATTCGACGGAATTGGGAAGAAAATAGTGAATATAATCGAAAAACCACAAAATCCGCCCTCCGACTGGGCGGTGACGGGATTGTATTTGTATGACAACCGCGTATTTGACGTCATCAAAAATCTCAAGCCGTCTGCTCGAGGCGAATACGAGATAACCGACGTGAACAACTACTACGTCAACGAAGGAACGATGGACTTTATCAAAGCCAAAAAATTCTGGATAGACGCCGGCACCTTCGACTCTCTTCATGAGGCCAACATCCTCATTCGCAAACATAAATAACAAATAAGCAAATATTACTTATCCACATGACCGACATTCAATGTCGGTCATGTGGATAAGTAATAGAAATCTGTGGATAACTAATAAGACCAAAGATAAAATATATGCGTTCAATACTGGAAGAAAAATTTAACAAATATATTAAAAATGAATTTGTATACGATTTCGATATATCAGAAACGGGGTTATATGTTATTGAAATAAGCAGCCAAGCCAAAGATTGGCTGCGGAACACTCTAAAATTTATTTCTTTTTTTCAAGACGATGATTTGGCCGTTAAAATTGATAACGGAGAGTTTCCAAAATTGAACGGAAAAAGAGGATTGTTTGACAGCGAGGCGGCGTGGAATGGTAACAAATTGAAAGGTCATTCGCAAATCAATATATTTTTTATACATCTTGACGCAGGCAAACATACGCTGCGATTTATCGCTAATCAGTCGCCGTTTTTAGAAACCGTCAGAATTTATCAGGTGGCCAACGAGCAAAATGTTGTTTTTGAACCAGTTAAAAATTATCAAATTGAAAGTGGCAATAGACGGCCATGGCTTATATTTATTTTGGTTAATCTTGAGCTCGAAAGATTAAAAATACAAGCCAATGCCAATCAAAAACAGGGCGATGACGATGATCTGCAACTAAAGATTAATGGCGAGCGACAGATAAATGACACCCTCAAATCCCATAAATATTGGTATTGGTGCGGCCGCGTCCTTAAAGGTCAATCAAAAACTTTTGATAAAAAACTTAATTTAGCGGCAGGCCTTCATTATGTTGAACTTTGGACTGATAATACGCCTATTGTTGATCAAATAGTTTTTGAATTAACGGAGCAGAAACCGGTTGAAGGCGAAGTCGGACGGATCGCTTTGTATGCCGATATTGATCCGGAAACAAAAACAGCTAATTTAAGATCTCAAAGCAATGATAAAAGCGAGATTCTAGGAAAAATCCCAAACGGCGCAAGAATTGTAATTATTAAAAAAGCGATTGCCGGCAGTCATCCGGCTGGATATTCATCAGATTTGTGGCACGAAGTTTTATACCAAGGCGTTAAGGGCTTTGTTAACTCTGCTTTAATAGAAGTTCGCGGCCAAGAAAGAGAAAAAATCATTGACGCGATTAGAGTTAAGTCCCAAGAATTAGATATAGACGAAAAATTGGCGCTTAATTTGGCGCATTGCGAATCAAAATGGTTGTCTTTTGCGCGTTCAAAAACCGATAACAAAGGAATTTATCAATTAGGCAAAAGAACTATTGAAGATATAAATCAGAAATATGACGGCGATGTTTCTGATGCTTACAACGCTTATCAGAATATTGATGGCGGGTTAAGATATTTTAAGTTTTTATTAAAAAGATATGCTAATTCGAGTGATTCTTTAACAAGAGTTATTATAGCTTGGAATGTCGGATATAATGATGTTCCCGTAGATAGCTCGTTTCGTCTCGAAAATTATAAAGATCCGGAAACAAAAAGATTGCTTCATTGCATTCTTGAAGAACGAAGAGGTGAGAATGTTTTGAAGTATTTAAAGTTTTTCATTCTGCCGTTAATCATTGGCGTTGGGTTATGGGCATTTTTTACGTCCGATGATTATAAGTATTTAAACGAAGAAGCAAGATACATGGCGCTTGTGGCGCGACAAGAAGTAAATTATTTAAAGGAGGGAAGAAATTTTTCGTTAGATGACGCTTTTAGGTCTGAGGAAAAAGAAGTTGAATTAGGATATTTACAGACCGATATTAACGGGGATCAAATATTTGAAAAAATTATTTTTACTTACTTTGAGCCGGATTCTGACGGGGGTGGTTATTACACCAACGTATACGCTCCTGACGGAGAAAGAATAGTTATTACCGGCACTTTGTGGAAGACATTTGTTGATGATCTAACTGGTGATGGCGTTAGAGAATTGATCGTTGTTACGCTTACTGGTCATGTAAGCATAACAAGCATATTTGCTTATCAAGACGGTTCTCTGAAAAAAATTCCTATTTATGATGAGACCGGCGTAGAGCCTCGTACTCTACTGGATACCATGCTGGTGACTTCTTTGGAGATTCATTTTGAAGATTTGAATGGTGATGGCGTCAAAGAAATAATAATGCCCATTAGAAATTACGGCAATGAACTTGTTGAGCTGATTTATTATTATCGTTGGAACGGTCAGGGATTTATGCTATATGACTGGCCTGAAGATGACCGACATTGAATGTCGGTCATAGGGATAACTTTGCTACTCAAGGGTCGTTCCCTCGTCTACTTGGATATCTTTTAAGTAGTTCCCTACTAGTTTTTGGTAGTCATTATTATTTCCGAAAATTTCCATTAATGGTTTCATGTTTAACACTGACGGGAAATTTTTGATCCCTAAATAATCCAAATGGCTGCTCCAGCGATATGACTCTAAAAATTCTAACGCCTTCTTTGGATTTTTTATTTTATTTTCTCGCCACTCTGGATGGGACAAATCAAGCGGATTAAAATGAATGTAAAACGGTAAATGCAAGAAATGAGTATTGTCGGTTATCAATATATTTTTATACCTTCCTTGAAATAAAGTACCTTCTCTTTCATACTTCTGATTGAAATACTTTGAATAGCCCATATTTATTTTCTGCATAAATAGGGGGATCCCATTTTTAATTCGTGGGGAAAGAAGTAAGTGATAGTGATTAGGCATTAGGCAGAACGCAAGAACGTCAACGATCATTTTTCTTTTCTTCCGGTCGGCGCTTTTAGTTATATTGGGGTCGGCTTTAAAAATGCGGGAGGTGGTTTCAACCCGGTCCTCGTTATTAAGTTCATATAGATCATGGATAAACCTTAAATAGTCCTGTTTGTCCAGGAATATGGTTCTTTTATCAACGCCCCTGTTTAATGTGTGGTAAAAATTTTGCTCCATAGTTTCAACGGTTATGCACATACTACACTGTGGATAACCGACATTCAATGTCGGTTATCCACAGGTTAAAAAATTTTGTTTTTTGTTAAAATGCCACTATTGTGAAGATATCCCTTACGCTTTCTACCCTTTCCTATTCCGGATGGTCTATCGGGCGAAATATTCGCATGAAAGTGGAAGCGCAAAACAAAACTGCGGTCTGGGAAAAACGGATACGCCCCATTTCTTTTTCTCGTTTAGATATTCCAATCGGTATTATTGAAGTAGACGAGGGACAAGAGATTTCGGTTAAAGTCACGGTTATTGAAAAAGATCTCGTATTTTCAGATAGCGGAGAGAAACTTTTAACATTATCTGTGCCCGGCAGTGTCCAATTACCCGAGACACATGCTGTAACGCTTGAGGTTTTAGAGCGGCGGTTTGTTTTTTGGAAGACAAAAGCGGTGTTTTCTGTCGGCATTGATATGCGCGTGATTTCCGAAGACGCGCCCGTTCTTAGGACTTATCAGTCATACGGCGGTGAAGATTATAATCGTTACGACGATATATTTAGTGAGGTGGTCGCGTATTGGAATGATGAATTTACTCGTCTTACTGACGCTCCCGATGAGCCGCTTGATCCAAATTTAGTCAAAGCGATGGCGTACCAAGAGTCGCACGTTGGTAACAATCCCAAGAATAACGGCTATATCGATATCATACAAGTTGGCAATCCTAACAATCCTGCGCTTGTAACTTTGAAAGGAGAGCTGCGCGAATACTGGGTACACGATACCAAGCTGGTTCAACTGAAATATCCAGATGCCGTAGTGGAATCAGTGCGTGACAGCGTGTTTTGGAGCGTGCGTTGGCTCTATCACAAAGCTCATACAAACATAAAAAACGACGACGGAAGCTGGAGAACCAAGTGGAAACCTTGGCAAGAAGCTGTGCATGAATATGGTCCCGGAGTTGACGAGTATGTACAAAATGTCTGGAATATTTATACGAAAGGAATTAGTGAGCGCGGTGGCAATACTGTAAAATTATGGTCTTTTGCGGGAGTACTCATTCTTGGCCTGCTTACGTACTTTTGGGGCGGGGCGAGTGATGCTGGAATTCGCCGCTCGTTTGCAAAACAATTTCCAGAGATGCTCGCCGTGTATCGAATTGGCATTGATGTTGTTCGATATGAAGAAGATCCTTCGCTGTTTGTAGCTGTGGAAAAGGATAGAGATGATTGGTCGGAGCATATGGCCGTGGGGCGGATTAAGAAAGGGCGGATTAATTGGTTTCCCAACTTGCCGTATCAGGTGGGTCCGTCAAACGTCATTATTTCTTTAAGATTTTTAAATATCGGTGGTTTTGATGAGCCAATATTGGAAGTGTGGAGTAAGACGCATATCTGGAACGGCGGGATTGATCTTTACCGTGTTGGCGAGGATGAATTATTGTCCGTCATTCATATATACGCTTTTGATCATCACTTTGAAGATGTATTCGACCCCTCCGGATATCCGGAGTATGGAGGCGGCTATTATTCTTGCAGCTCCATCTATAAAGGCGAAAAACTTGATGTCGTGTATCGGGACACGGATGACGATGGCGTGGACGAGGCGGTACTCACTGGCGTTAAGCAAACGTTTTGCCAGAAAACGCCGGATGATAATACGCGTATCTTAGCTGCCGAACAACCAGTCGAAGAGATATACGAATTGATAAATTTACCTACTTATGACCGACATTGAATGTCGGTCATAAGGAATCTGTGGATAACTAATAAGACCAAAGATAAAATATATGCGTTCAATACTGGAAGAAAAATTTAACAAATATATTAAAAATGAATTTGTATACGATTTCGATATATCAGAAACGGGGTTATATGTTATTGAAATAAGCAGCCAAGCCAAAGATTGGCTGCGGAACACTCTAAAATTTATTTCTTTTTTTCAAGACGATGATTTGGCCGTTAAAATTGATAACGGAGAGTTTCCAAAATTGAACGGAAAAAGAGGATTGTTTGACAGCGAGGCGGCGTGGAATGGTAACAAATTGAAAGGTCATTCGCAAATCAATATATTTTTTATACATCTTGACGCAGGCAAACATACGCTGCGATTTATCGCTAATCAGTCGCCGTTTTTAGAAACCGTCAGAATTTATCAGGTGGCCAACGAGCAAAATGTTGTTTTTGAACCAGTTAAAAATTATCAAATTGAAAGTGGCAATAGACGGCCATGGCTTATATTTATTTTGGTTAATCTTGAGCTCGAAAGATTAAAAATACAAGCCAATGCCAATCAAAAACAGGGCGATGACGATGATCTGCAACTAAAGATTAATGGCGAGCGACAGATAAATGACACCCTCAAATCCCATAAATATTGGTATTGGTGCGGCCGCGTCCTTAAAGGTCAATCAAAAACTTTTGATAAAAAACTTAATTTAGCGGCAGGCCTTCATTATATTGAACTTTGGGCGGATAATACGCCAGTGCTGGAAAGCGTGGAGATGGCTTTGATTAGAAAAGATAAAAAGAGCGGGAAAGATTCATTCATAACGCCATACACTTATAAAGGAGTAGGCGGAAGTGAGGACTATAACCGTTACGATACAACCATAGAAACCGTTGTCGATGACTGGAATAATGAATTTTTAAATCAAACCGAACCGCCCCCAACGCTCTTAGACCCAAACTTGGTTAAAGCCATAATTTATATCGAGACTCGTATGGGTTACTATGAAAATGAGGCAGATGATTACCCAAGCTATCCGGACATAATGCAGGTTGCTAACCCTCAAGATAAAGCAATTCATGTTCTGCGCGACGACGGAAAAGAAAACACAGAATACGAAATTATAAAAGGAAAACTCAAGCGTCTGTTTGAACAGGAAGCAAACGCCGATACTTACCAGGAGAGCATTAAGTGGGGCGTAAGATGGTTATATCATAAAGCCCAAAACAATATTCAAGAAGATTCAAATTGGCGCAGAGAATGGGTGTCATGGAAAGAAGCGGTTTTAGGTTATGGGCCAGGCACAAAGGACTATAGAGACAAGGTCTGGAAAATTTACAGAGATGGAATAGATCCTCAAGGAAATAAATTGTGGTCCATACTGCTGCCCCTTCTTTTGTTACCCGCTCTAATTTTCAGCTCGTTCGCCTTACAAGGAAAGATCTATATTACCTTCGAGGACATAAAAGGGGCCGAGGACTACTTGACAAAAGCCCATATTTTAAATGGGGTTTGGTTTCAGCATTTACCGCTAGCTATAACACGCTCTAGTGCCGGAAACTTTCTGGCCTTGGATAAAACAAAGCCGATATATGTAAAATACTTAGACATTGATAAAGACGGGAGAGACGAGATTTTAATATCCGGTAAATACTTAGCTCATTTTACCCACTATCTTTTAAAAAAAGAAGGCAATCAATACCGGATTGTCTATCACAATTCTAATTCTAACGTATTAGAAGAGGCATTTAGGACAAAAAAAATAGAATTTCTGGAATTTAAGGAAGTGGAAGGTGGTCCAAATCTTGAAGCAGTAGAAAACTACCCACTCCATTATCTCAACGCTCCTGATCAGCTCTGGACTACTTATTACTTTTTCGACCCGAAAGAGGGTAATTATAAATTTTATAAAACGATTAAACAGGACTTGGATTAATCTCACTAACGACTTCACACAACCTGTGGATAACCGACATTCAATGTCGGTTATCCACAGGCGCTAAGGTTCCTAAAATCCTATCGCTAGAGTAGGCCGATGGACAACTAACATCTGTGTGTTTAAAATTACTGAATAATATCGGATAGCACTGACGGAGCGAGAAATTCTTGAATCATGGATATTGAGATGTCTCCTGTGAGAGAGAGGCGTTTGTGCCCGTGGCTATAATCAACGCCGATACAAGACACGGCAAAGCCATTATGTTTTGGCGCGAATGACAGATCGCAACTCGGGTCCCCTTTATAATCAGAGAGTAAAACTTTTTTCATTATTGTTACGGCTCTTGCCCACGATAAGTCGTCCGGGAATAATTCAGCGCCCTCAACCATAACTTTATTGTTTACAAGATCAAAAACCATAAATGTTCGTTCCGGTTCGCTATTGTTATTACCAGCAAATCTTTCAGCTGATGTAAAAGCAAGAGAAATTAATCTCGGGGTGGCGAGCAATATTTCTGTTTCAATATTTAAAATATTCGTTTCTCCGTTATCTATGGCGGCCATCGTCGCGTCGCGTATAAAATAATCTTTGAGATATTCTATATGTCGTCTGATTTCTAAATTAATTTCATTGTTAACATCATAACTGTGAATAATTATTCTGGGCATATTTATGTGTATAGCAATTTTTGGCTCATCCCCCGTAATAGTTATTTCTTGCCATTTTATAATTGGCTGACTTGGAATATAAGCGATGCTTTCATCTGTGACTTCATTATTATATTGTAAAAACCAATAAAACAAGCCACCAGAAACAACAATTGCCCCCATTACTACTGCAATAATAAAATACTTTTTAAACATAATGATCAATCAATAACTTCAACAGTACCAACGTTTTTTAAATCACCCTTGCGCGCTTTAATAAGCACATTGTATATTTCCATCCATCTCGTGGTCTCTGTGATCGTCATACACCCGGCCGATCTTGCCCCCACATGCAAGTATCTCGCGCTCTCAAAATCTATCGGAAACCAGACTTTTTGTTTGATTGCTTCAGTGTAGGCATCGTTGCTTCCATGAGGATAATCCGGAATTCCAATATTATATATTCCCTTCTTCCATGGAGCTTCGGGATAATCCGTTACTTTATATTCCTTTCCATTGAGCGTAAAAACTTTTTCAGAAATTGAATATTTAGCTCTAATCGCCGGCTCATGTTTGATGTTGGAGATAAGATTTGAGGAATTGCCATTTTCTAATGGAGCCGATAATAACTCGCCGCGATTTACTCCTTCTAGTGGAATAAAATATTCACGCCCGTCTTTAATAGATGTTGGACGGACCATGATATACGCAGGTAGTGATACGAATTCTTCTTGTTTGCCGCGCGTTACAAGCCAACCGTCTTTTGTGTCCGGCGTGTATAATTCAATCTCTCCCGCCAGCGCTTCCAAAGTTACTTCAAAAATCGCTGTTCTTTTTCCCCAAAATAATCTACTCAATATTGAGCGGCTTTCTCTTACTTGAACTTCAAAAACAAATTGCTGTGGTTTGGCGATAGCGGTATTAATTTTTACATCACCTTTAGTACTGCCAACGTCGTTAAACAAAAAGTCCTTTTCAATGACAGTAATAAAAACCTCGGCTTGAAGTAGTCCTTGATCGGTTTCAAATCTGCCTATCTCACGATCGATCTCTGTTATCGTGCTCGACTTGATTCTTTTATCAACGCGCAAAAACTTGCCAAGCATTTCGATCTCAACACGAATATCGCGTCCGACAGAATCACCACTATATTTTATTTGCAAAAGTTTTAGACGAATAGATTTGAGCATAGATGGTGCTTTATTTAAGTCACGCCCCCATGTAATCATAGCAAAAATTTCAGCTCTCACAACCTGTGGATAACCGACATTGAATGTCGGTTATCCACAGGTTGTGAGTTTGCGGTGTTGACTAGAAAAGGACGATTTGATAAAGAATTATACATACAGATTTTAATTCCCGTTTTTATTTGAATTTTTGTAATCTGCCGCGATTTGATAGGAATGCCAAGTTCTATCCCTCCTGAATTTGGCATTCCGCTATATTTTTAATATAACTAAGTCGTGGCAGGTTACAAAAATTTAATTGAGTTATCAAGTTATCCACATGACCGACATTCAATGTCGGTCATGTGGATAAGTGTTGGTTGGTTAAGATTTAGTTAGGATTTATGGTTAATTGGAAGAACATTTTTAAGGGTTGGGCTATGGTGCCGGTTTTAATTTTGGTCGTATTGGCGGTTGTTTGGTTTCTTCCCGGCTACAAAAGTTGGCAGTTAAAACGCGCTTATGACAAAGTTGAGGAGCCCTACTACACCGACACCTACGGCGGCGCCACTCCCGAAGAAACCTACGATCTCTTTATTGATGCTCTCAAAGATAGGGATGTTGAGCTGGCAAGTAAGTATTTTGTATTGGAAAGTCAAGATAATTGGCTAGAAACGCTAAGCAAACTTAAAGAAAATGACTCTTTCACATTGTTTGTCGAAGAAAGAGAAAAGTTAATAAGTAAATGGCAACGAGTAGAAACCGACGATTCAGATGTGGTTGGGTTTCGATACACTTCGCTAATCGAACAAGATACAGAAACAGAATTTGAGGGTCAAAAAATTACCATTCCAGCAGGTAATTATACTAACGAAACAATATTTCAAAAATATCCAAGCGGAGTATGGAAAATAGCCACACTTTGAATCCAAAACTTATTTTAGGAGGGGTGCTTTTAGGCGCCTTTTTGGTACCATTTTCTGCTTTTGGATACTCGCAAAACACTACTCACCCGGCGCTGACTGATGAAATAGTTGATTTCTACAATTTAAGTTTTAAAGACAACACAATAACTCAAGAGGAAAAACAGTGGCTCATAAAGGGCTCAATTGACGAGGATGATGGGGGTAGGTTTTTCAGCCATTTCTATGACCCGATTTATGACCGAGGACTTCAGTCCGTTTTCACCGTCGGTGTGCCTACGATTTCTTCAAAGAAATGGGCTATGGGTGATACGCAAAAAAGTTTCTATAATGGTCAGTTGACCGGATACGCGGCGATATCGGGCGCTGATTCAATTCACGATTTCTCATACGACAGAGCGTTGAAGGACTACGCAAAAGGCGATAAACAAAGGGCTTTTATTGCGTTCGGTCATGTTTTGCATCTGATTGAAGATGCCGGAGTGCCGGACCACACAAGAAACGATCCTCATCCGCCGGTTCTTGATATGGGTAGTCCGTATGAACACGAGATGGATAAATGGAATCCGGAGAATTTTCAGATAGCCAGAACTTTATTTTTGACCAGAGAAAAACCGGCCGCATTATCTGATATTGGCAGTTATTTGGATAGAGTTGCTAATTATTCTAATAATAATTTCTTAAGTAGAGATACAATAAGTAACAGAGTTTACGTAAAACCTAATGTAAATAATTTAAAAAAATTAAGAGTTGGTACTGTGGAAAGATTATTTATCGTCAACATCGATCAGAAGGGTATCGAATTTCCCCTAGCCTTAGTAATAGCCGATTCAGTAACCAAAAAAGTTATCGGTATTACGCTTTACAACGAAATTGTTAACTCCTATATCCTAGACGGGTATTGGGATCGATTGTCCAAAGAAGTTGTTGTTAGTGGGGCGGGGGCACTAAGATTGTTTTTGGAGGAGGCGGAGAGGGCAAAGAAGGAGTATTTAGTTAAAGCGGAGCAGAAAAAGCCGAGTTTTTGGGCGCAGGTGGCTAGTTTGTTTGGGTTTGGTGGAGTCAACGACGGATTAACGACATCGGAAGGCCTCGGGACTTCCGATGTCGTTAACGACGAGTTATCCACAAGTCCGACATTCGATGTCGGTAATCCACAGGGTGGTGACAGTGGTGACAAGGATGGTGACACGAGTGGTGACACTAATTTGTCACCAACGGTGTCACCACTGTCACCAAGATTGTCACCATCACCTTTGGTGACACCAAAGGTGTCACCATCCGTGTCACCAAAGCCATCTATGACACCAGACCCATCTCCGTTATCAACAACCGAAAAAATTAATATCAATATGGCAGATAAAGCACTGCTTATGACCCTAAAAGGTATTAAAGATGCCAAGTCAGACGCTATAATCCAACACAGGCAAACTTATGGGTCTTTCCAGAGAATAGAAGACATAATGAACGTGAGCGGAATTGGTCAATCTACTTTCAACGATATTAAAGACCAAATTACTGTTGGTGACATTACTCCAACTCCAACACCTGTCACCAGTTATAGTGGCGGGGGTGGTGGAGGTGGCGGTAGTGGGAGTTCGTCACCAACGCCATCGGTGTCACCAACGCCGACACCAACGCCGACACCGTCATCAGAACCGGATGGTGACAATGAGGATGGTGACACTGCCAATTCTGGTGACGTGGTGATAAACGAAATTGCTTGGATGGGGACAGAAGCGTCAACTGCGGATGAATGGATAGAGTTCTATAACACAACCAACGGAACCATAAATCTTAATAATTGGACTCTAAAATCACAAGACGAAACACCGAATATAACTTTAACCGGCAGTATAAGTCCGCTTAGTTATTATCTTTTAGAAAGGACAGACGATGATACATTGCCCACGATTTCTGCTGACCAAATATACACCGGCGCTTTGGGTAATGAAGGCGAGAATTTAGTTTTGAAAGACGTTTCCGGAACAACTATCAACGAAGTTGATGGTTCGAATAGCTGGAAATTAAACGGCGATGATGAAATAATTGGCGACAACACCACCAAGAAAACCGCTCAACGAATGGATAGCGGGTGGATCACCGCTACCGCAACGCCTAAAGCTCAAAACAGCGCTGACACTACGGCTCAAGCCCCTTCTGCTGTGACAAATCTTGCCACTGCGCATGGTTCACCAACAATTACCGCCACTTGGACTGCGTCTAATCCTGGCACTTACAATATAGCCAGCTTGAGCTATGACCTGCGCTATTCTTCAACAATTTTCACTGAAGTCGCGAGCGCGAGTTGGTGGTCTGCCGCCACAGTAGTAGCAAGTTCTAGCTTGCCGAGCGTCGGTGTAGAGGGGGCGTTTCAAAGCGCCTCTTTTGATGTTGCTCAAGAATACGGACAGACATTGTACTTTGTCCTGAAAGTTATCCACAGACCGACATTCAATGTCGGTCATGAGGGGAGTGGGGTTTCGAATGTGGCCTCGGTTAACTTCCCAACGGCGATAGACGACGGCGCTTGGGGGATGTTTGGGAAGGACCAATATCACACTTCTTTGGCTATTGTTGCCGGGCCCGCCGGTCCGTCGCCGACTATAAGTAACTTTTCGATCGGCCCCGACGATCCGCTAAGCGAGTTTGATAATGTTTTCCGTTCCGACCAAATTTCCGCTCCTTGTGGTAATGGCGGAGACAACATTCGCCTTTATGACCATCAGCAAAATTCTAATGGCGCTTTTCCATGCGCTGGAGGCGCGGGGACTTGGGGGAGCTATTTTAACGCCAGTTTTAATGACACCGTCTTCACTCAATTTGAGCAGGTGGGAACTTTGCCATGCGGAACGTACGCGGAGTGCGAAAATAAGAACACAACTTTGTCTACGAGAAAAATTGTTTTAAGAACCGACGGCTGGACGCCGCCCCCGGCTTGGAGCATAAGCCAGCCGGTAGCTGACGCCGACGGTAATATTTATTTTGGCGCCACGGACGGCTCGTCTTACAAATTAATAAAACTCAACAAAAATGGCGCAAAACCATCCGAATGGGAAGATTACGACACAAACGTCAGCATCGGCGCGCCGGTGGTTCTTTCCGATGGAACCGTGTATTTCGGTCGCATAGGCGCGGGCGGGGCACAATTTTTTACAGCCCTTGACCTCGACGGCACTAAAAAATGGGATTATAGCGGTTCCGGTAAGGTTTGGAGTATTACTGCCAATTCAAAAGGCGAGGCGTATTTTTCATTTGATCTTGGCAAGTTGACGGCGCTTAATCCCGACGGTACCGAAAAGATTCCTACAATAAGCAAATTCGGTGTGGGCGGAACCCCAGTTGTGTTAGAAAACGGAACTGTTATTACGGCTGTGCGCGATTCCGGAAACCATTATTTCACTGCTCTTGCGTCGTCCGATGGAACACAACTTTGGCAGGTCTACACATCTGATTCGAACGACAAAGCGCTTTCCGATCCTTCATATGACTCGGAAACCGACACGACCTACTCTGCCGCCGGGCCCAAGTTGTTTGCTGTTCCGCAAAATTCACAAGACGGCCAAATTTCAAGTTCAGACAAACACACCATCGCCCAATGGGACTACTCCGCTGCTACGACGGTTGCCATCAGTTCAGATACACTTTACGTTGGTTTTAACGCTCCAGTCGAAGCGTCCGGTTCGCGGGTCCTTGCTTTGGATAAATCCAATCTTACGGAGAAATGGTCCGCCCCGTTCCAGGCCGATGGTTTCCTCAACAAACAGCTAGTTGTTGACAGTGCCGGCAATGTCTATTTCTCCACCCAGAACGGCAAGTTATATGGCGTGGACTCAACCGGCGCGCAACGCTGGGTAATTGATTCCGGCTCAAATTCGACGATTTCACCGGTTCTGACTGGGCATGGATTGGTTTGGTCCTACAGCAACAAGGTAGTGTTAATCAGCGATTAATCAGCGTGCCTATCAGCGTTTGGTCAGCGGTAAAGTTGTCCACAATTGACACCCTTGCGGGCCTAAACAGGCAATGTATAATTACTAAATAGGATGTTGACTTATCCCAACCAGTTTGCTAGTATAGTTAAGTTAAACATCATAGAATACGAGAGAAAATAAAGGACATTATGAATCAGAAAATAGTTAATTTGCCGTCCCAGTGCCGACATTGATTCGGTTTTTGGGCGTTCCAGCACGATGTTGATAGGTACGTTAAGTCGCATAGACAAGAGGGACAGAGAATGTTTCAACAAGAAGGCAATGTCGGGACAGGGACGATTGGCTAGCCACTTCTGGCAATGACAAGAGTTGTTAGCAGAAGCGGATAGCCGACGAACGAACGTTGAAAACTAGGAGGAATGACAACAATGTAGCTAATTCAGAAAAGTATTAAATTTGTAAATGAGTATAACGATGTTGTTTGATTAACGACATCAGATGTCCACGGGACATCCGATGTCAAAGATTAATGATGTCGCAAGGTCTTGAGTCGAAAATAATTGTTTTCACAATTTGCTCGGTCGATAAAGAGCAAAAGAAAATAATTTACAAAGACCTTGAAAATAGTATGCAAGCGAAGCGAGTAATTAAATAGTAATCAAACTCTAGTTCTGGAACTGGTCGAAATTCGATAATCAAATAATTAATGATTAATAATCAATAATTATTCTATCGAAACAGTTACGGTCCAGAGTAAATATAAAAACTAAAATGAATATCGTATCAATAGATACCCGCGACAGGTTGTTAAAAACCTTCACGGTTTTCACCGCGATAGCGACCGTCATGGCGTTATCGGGTGTTGCATATCTCGCGCCGACAGCGTTTGGCGCAGTCCCGTCAGACTACGGTCTGACCGAGGGCGACACGATTTCTGCAGCCGGTTCAGATGATCCGGATGTATATATCGTTAACGATCACGGATACAAGAGATTATTCTTGAATCCCGCGATCTTCAACCTCTACGGTCACCTTGGCGGATTCGCTGCGGTGACGAATGTTTCCGCAGTAGCGAGAGACGCATTCCCAACTTCCGGATTATTCCGAGTTGACGGAGATGAGAGAGTGTACGGTTTGGAAACAACCGGTGAGGATACAGCTGTTCTCCGATGGGTTAACACCTCCGGAGCCCAGGCAGTCGCTGATGACCCGAACTTCTTCAAGAAGGTCTTCGTCATCAACGCAGCCGAGAAAGCCCTCTACAATACAGGCGCCGACTATACTTCGGTAAGTCAGGTTCCTGCATACACAAGAGGCGGTTCAGTACCGGCTCCATCCGGTCCGTTTTCCGCGAGCTTAGCTCCCGGTAATCCTGGTGTTTCAACCATTACGACCAATGCCCACGGTGTTGAGTACTTGAGAGTCAGATTAAGCGGAACCGGCACGGTCAATAGCGTAGTATTGAAGAGACAAGGCGCCGGCGCCGTAGGCGACTTTGATAATGTCTACCTTTACGACGGCGCAAAGCGATTAACTTCTGGCAAGACATTTTCGTCTTCCACCGGCGAGGTTACATTCATGAATGTTAATCTCGCTGTCAGTGGCACCAAAGACCTTTCCGTGGTAGGCGATCACTCGGCTACAGCTGGAAATGTCAACTATGTCACGATGCAATCAATGACGCTTGCTTCGGGGACTGTTTCCGGTCTGCCTGTATCAGGCAATAACGTATCCGTATCCGGCGCCACCAGCGGAAGGATAGACGTGGCGAAAGTCGGTTCGATTGCGAATCCGACTGTCGGCCAGAAAGACGCGAGGGTTTCTTCCTTCAAGCTTACCGCCAATACCGAAGCCGGTCTCGTAAAGCGACTGACTTTGCTTCAAGGAGGCACGGTCAAGCCGGCAGACACCACAAACTGGAAATTGAAGACCGGTTCCACCGAGTGGATGGGTTCAATTGACAGCGCGGGTTATGTCGTATTTGATCTTGGCGCGGGACACTTGATATCTAAAGGAGGCGAGGCGCTCTTTGATGTCTATGCTGACGTGAACGGAAAGAAAGATGAGACCGTCATTCTCTACTTTGAGAACTCAACGGATGTTCATGCCGTAGGCGACCAGTATGGATTCGGTATGGCCGCGCCGTCAAGCACCGATGCTCAAGGTATAGAGGACTTTGATGCCACAAGCGAAGTGCACACTGCCACTTTGCAGGGCGGTGTCTTGACCATTGCTTACAACGGTCCGTCAGCGGGAAATATTGGAACCAACACCACCGACACGGTGTTGTTGAGATTCTCAATGACCGCCGCGAGCAACATTGAAGTGAGAAAAACAGAGTTAGTCCTCTGTCACGATCCAGCCGGCGACGGTTCATTCGCTAATGCTGCCGACACCACAAATGGTTGGGGTGATATTACAGATGTAAAGATCACCGATGAAGATAGCGGTGTAACTGTGGCGGGTCCGCATGACGGTTCTGCTTTCACTGACTCTATTGCTTCAACTTGTGAGGACTCTAAAACTGGAGCAGGAAAGACATACACGGATGTTATAGATCTGTTGGCTGGCCAAACCTATAACTTCAAAGTTACGGGTGATATCAATACTGCCAACACCGGCGGTACTCAACTTGCAGCCGCCGACTCTATGCAGTTGTTCTTGGACAGCTATACTGATGACACTCCGGATGTAACGGTAATGAAATACTCCGGCACGAACACTGCTGTGGCTGACGCTGATATCGTGCCACAGGCCGATATGGGCGGAGGTATCCAGACGCTTCAAGCCGCGTCGTTGACGCTGGGCTTGAGTTCGTCAGTTACCAGCCAGACATTTGTAAGAGGAACGCAGGATAAAACAGCGGTTGGTATAGCGTTTCAAGCCGGGAACGCTTCGGCTTTGACAGTTTCCGATATAGTTTTGACCGGATACTTTGATGAGGACGGTTCAGGCGCGTTCACGGTTGGTTCAGATGGCACCACCAGCGTCGCCGATCTCGTGTCTTCGGTCTCTATCTATGAGGTAGAATCAGGAGTTACGCTGTCCGCGTCGCCAGCATCAAACCAACTGTCCAACACAACCGGTACGGTTACATTCAATAACTTGAATTGGACCATTCCGGCTGGCGCGACCAAAACACTCGGCGTTAAAGTCAACTTAAGCGCCAACTCTCTGGCTGATACTGATTACTTCTCATTTGACATCAATGCCACGGGAGATGTAACCGCGTTGGACTCGTCTTCAAAGACGGTCAATGCCGGAAACGCCGATCCTAACGGCACTACTCCGACGGTTAAAGTGACGGTAACAAATGCCGGCACAATGACCACGGCTGTTGCTCCGAGCACTCCGTCTGATCATGCGGTTTATTGGGGTCAGACAGGAGATAGCATTGGCGCTTGGAGATTCTCTGCCGCTAACGAGGGATTTTACTTGGAGAAACTTAATTTCCAGGAAAATACCGCGGCCCAGAGGACCGATGTGACCAATAACGTCAAGACGGTCTACTTGAAGTACACTAACAAGGCGGGCTCAACCTTGACCAAATCCAGCACATTCAACAGCGTAGCGTCAGTCGCGTTCGGATTCACCGGCGACGACAGGCCATACGTTCCGAAGGATGGAAGCGTGGAAGTGACGATGCTGGCTGACTTTAAGACCAAATCCGAAGGAGCGACGACTGCTTCTCAGAGTGGCGATAAATTCAGTATCTCGTTCATTGGTCAATCGGGTGCTGGAGACAACACTTTCAGGGCAATCGGAGAGGGCTCGGGTACGATATTGAACGGTAACGATACCGGCATTACCGACCGAGATCAGACCACTGATATCAGGGTGTACAGGGTATTCCCAGAGTTTGCTCTGGTAGCGCCGACAAGCACCAAGCTGACTACCGTTGACCCGGTCTTGACTTTCACCATTACGGCGAAAGGTTTGGCTGACTCAAATCTGTTCTTCGACAACCTGGCGACCGGCTCCGGATCGTTGAGATTCGAAGTGGTCGCTTCCGGTGTCGGAACGACAGCCGATACGGCATTTACCGTGAGGGACGCTGCCGACAGTTCTATCGTTGATACCGGTACGATTACAAACGCTCCGGATTCAACACCCGCGGCAAGCTTGTCAATTGACTTTGGCAACAAAGACGTGGAGATCTCCGGCGGTTCGTCTAAGACCTTTAAGGTCTATCTGGACAGCATTACCGACTTCAATACCCCGGTAAACACTTCAGCCGGTATCGGAGCCGACTACTTCCAGCTGGTCTTGAGAGACGAGAACGACGGTACCAACTCGCTGGTTTCGTGGGTAGATAATTCAACCAATGTGACAACCGACAAGGATACCACTTGGGACGGAACCGTAGGTTTCGCCAGTGGATTCTTTAGAGGTTTGCCACTGGCTGGTTATCAGTTCACGGCTCAGTAAATCCAGTAAGATGCCGATTTCCCGATTGGTAATCGCGGATGAATCGGAAAAACCTAAAACCGCCGAAAGGCGGTTTTAGGTTGGCAATTAACGATTGATTAGCGACTTCGCAAGTCCGTAGGACTTGCGAAGTCATTGATTTTTACTAGGTCTTTGCTATTCTTTAGCAATGTTTGGTTATAAAATTCTGGATAGTAAATGGGTCGTTTTTTGTTTATTGGCGCTGGTCGTTCTTGCCGTTTTCGGACGGGCGGTCTGGTTTGATTATGTCCAGCTTGACGAAGGTATAATTCTGACTAATAACTGGCTTTTTGTGAGCGATATCTCTAACTTTTTTGAGGTCTTCAAACACGACATAAACTATCCCAGCAATGTGGCGCCATATTACAGGCCGATGTTTATTTTGAGCTTTATGCTAAATAGCCAGTTCGGTTCAAGCCCGTGGGTTTTCCATCTCGGCAGTATCTTATTACATATTATCGGGGCATTTGCTGTGTTTCTTTTACTGCGAGAGCTTAGAAATTCAAGGTCCGACAGAATTCCCAAGGAGTGGGATTCCCACTCCGAGAACCTTGTATCTTCAGAAAGGTCGGACCTTTTGGTTCCTCTTTTCGGCGCTCTTATTTTTGCTGTTCATCCGGCGGTTGCGCCGGTCGCGGTGTGGGTGCCGGGCAGAATTGAAGCGATTCTTACCATATTCACGACGTTGTCCTTTGTTATGTTCATCAGGTATTTGAGAACCCACGACTGGCGATATGCGACTGGATTCCTTGCCTCTTTTCTAGTCGCTCTTTTAACCAAAGAAGTGGTAATTTCGTTGCTCCCCGTTTTAGTATTTTATTACCTGATTTACAGAAAGAAGAAATTAACGACATTAACGTCATCCGATGTCCAGCGGACATCGGATGACAAAGACCCTGTGGATAAACGACTTGCGAAGTCGTTTATCCACAGGGTGCTACCGTTGGAGCTGGCGGCTATAGTTGTTGCGTGGTTTTTCGTAAGAAAGAGCGTTTTGGCCGAAGCCGGTATTGTTGACATTACTTTTTTACAAGTGTTGTCTATGCTTTGGTCTAATTCCGCAGCAATAATTCTTTACCTTGGCAAAACAATTTTACCATTCAATCTGTCTGTTTTTCCGACACTAGGCAGTTCAACTCTTCTCTACGGTTTTGTTGCTTTGGTTATTTTGGCGGCATACTGGTTTATTAGCCGTATCAAGATTTTAAGTTTAAGCGCGTTAGGCCTTCTTTGGTTCGTTGTTTTTTTGACGCCGTCTCTTGTCGGTCTTTACCCGACGGAGAAAATGATCTTTTTTGAGCACCGGTTGTATTTGCCCCTGATTGGTATACTTATTTTTTTCGCAAGCTCCAAATGGATGAATCGTTTGGATTTTAGAGGTTTAACCTCAAAATTGAGGTTAAACCTCGTCTGGGGAATTATTATTTTATTTTCCGTTCTGGCTTTCAACTACAGCGGTTATTATCGCGACAGATTGACTTTTTGGGAGAGAGCTACGGCTGATTCGCCGGCCTCTCCTCAAGCTCAAAAAGGCCTTGCCACAGCTTATCTGGCGGATGGCAGAACAGAAGAGGCGAATGAAAGATTCATGAAGACCCTTGAACTTAACCCTCAAGAAAAAGGCGTTCACTTACTCTTGGGATTATACTATCTTGACCAGGAAGAATACGATAAAGGCAAAGAAGAACTTGAAAAAGAAATTGAAATTGTTCCGAACCAATTTATCGCCCACCATAGCTTAGGCAGAATATACGCTCAAAAGGGCAACTATAAAGAGGCGGAAAAATATTTTCTGAAAACGGTTGAGATAAATCCTGATTATGTTCTTGTTCGCCAGGATCTCGTCGTTCTGTATTTTACTCAAAACAAACATCCGCAAGCGATAACCCAGCTCAAAGAACTTTTAAGAATCCAAAAACCCGAAGCGATGCATCCCCAGATTCTCAAAATACTAGAGATATATGCCAAAGAAACGGCTTTGCAAAGCGGATTTTAAAACTTCTATCTCATGAGAACTTTGAATAAAGTCATTATCGTCCTGATATTTATTCTGGCCGGGGTTTTATTTACTCATAACCTCACTTCAATAAATGTTGATATTGGTCGGCACATTAAATTGGGAGAGATAATATGGCAGACGAAAAGTGTGCCCGACACCAATCTGTTTTCTTTTACCGCGCCCGACCATCCTTTTATCAACCATCACTGGCTAAGCGAGGTTATTTTTTACGGGGTTTATTCTTTAGGCAGTAACCCCGTAAAATCATCTGGCGATGATCACGGGGCAAGTTGGATGAACGGACTAAAGGCGATAATGATATTTAAAGTGATCGTTCTTTTGGCAACTTATTTCTTGCTTTTCCTCACAGTCAGAAAACTCAATATTTTCGCGATCGCGCTTGCCTTTCTCGTGTCCATTTTTGTATTTTCCGCCAGAACAGAACCGAGGCCGGAAATTTTCAGTTACCTGATCTTTGCCGCGTATCTGCTGATAATTTACCGAACCCGATTAACGACATCGGATGTCCATCGGACATCCGATGTCCAGACATTGTCTTGGCTTTGGCTTTTGCCCGTCTTACAGCTCTTTTGGGTCAACCTGCACATTTATTTCATTCTCGGGCCGATAATATATTTATTTTTTCTAATTGACGAAATAGTCAGAAAGAAAGTTTGGAAATTGAAAAATTGGAGCTTGATTGAAAATTGGAAATTGAAAATTGGAATTTTTATCTCGGTAATATCGGCCAACCTGGCTAATCCGAATTTTATTGCCGGTGCTCTATATCCCCTCAAAGTTCTAAATAGTTATGGTTACAATGTAGTGGAAAACAGTTCATTATTTTCCTTGGCTAGCTATTTCGGGCGTTGGTCGCCGCAAGACAAACTGTTTTTAATATCTCTTTTTGTTCTCGCGGGGAGTTTTATCGTGAGTTTTTGGATTAAGAAATTAACGACCTCGAAATTAATGACTTCGCAAGTTGTACGCGACTTGCGAAGTCAAAGGGTTTTTGACTTGCTGCTTATCGCAATGATGGCTATCTTGTCTTTTAAAATGCAAAGAAATATTCCCCTTTTTGCCTTGAGCTTGTGGCCGGTTATGACAAAAAACTTGGACGGAATATGGCGTATGAAATATGGAGTATGGAATATGGAAAAAGCGCGAATAATATTTCATGTCGGCATGATTTTTGTTTTGACAACGAGTATTTATTTAGTTGTCAGTGGCCGGTTCTACAATTGGCTTGATTCGTCTAAAACATTTGGTTTGAATGTCTCAAGTGCGGCGCGGGACGGGACGGACTTTGCAAAAGAAAACAATATTCAGGGGCCGGTATTCAATAATTTTGATATTGGCAGTTATTTGGTGTGGCAATTATTTCCGGATCAAAAGATCTTCGTTGACGGTCGCCCCGAGGCCTATCCAGTTGAATTTTTCGAGGACATTTATAAGCTGATGCAGAGAGACGAAAAGGTTTGGGAAGAAATGTCCCAAAAATACGACATTAATTACATATTTTTTGCCCATACCGATATGACGGAATGGAGCCAAGAGTTTTTAACCAGAATAGCTAAAAACCCTGAATGGCCAATGGTTTTTTTGAATGATGCGGTAATAATTTTCTTGAAGGATACGCCTGACAATCGGTCAATTGTTGATAAACATAAATTTACGGACGATAATCTGAACGAAAAGATAGTGCAGACTCTGAACAAGCTGAACAAGAACGATAACAACGCTTTTGTTAATTTCGGCAACGCGCTTTATCGCTTTAACTATCTGTCCGGCGCGGCCATTGTTTATGAGGCGTTGATAGAGAATCAGCCAGATAATCCGTACGGCTATCAAGGTGCCGGTTACGCTTACGCTTCAATGAATGATCCGGCAACACAACAGATGGCTGCCGATAATCTTAAAAAAGCGATTGACCTTAGCCTTAAGACGTTTAATAATTATTTTACTCTCGGAATAATTAACGCCAATCTGGGCGACCCTTTTGCGGCTGAAGAAAATATCAGAAAGGCGCTCGAAATTAATCCCGATAGTCAGAATGCCAGGCAAGCGTTAGAAGTGATACAAAACAAGTTAAAATTAAAAATGTAAATATCAAAATGCAAAATGACAATGTAAAATTTAAAATTACAAAAACCCTGATTTTGCTCTCGCTACTGTTTTTAACTTTTTTAATTCCTTTCTTGAGCGCGCAGAATTTCAGTCCGGCTTTTGACGAGATAACCCATTTGCCGAGCGGTTATGTCTATTTAAAAATGGGAGAACTTAAACTAAATCCGCAACACCCGCCCCTTATTAAGATGTTGGCGGCCGTTCCTCTTTTGTTTTTGGATCTGAAATTTGATCGCGACGACCCGAATTTGGTCGGACCGAAAACCGATGAGTGGCAATTCGGGCGCGACTTATTATTTAATAATGGAGTTGACCGGGTTATTTTCTGGGGCAGGATACCGATAATTCTTTTGTCGGTGTTGTTGGGCTGGTATGTGTTTAAGTGGGGGAGAGAACTTTTCGGATTCAAGGCCGGCATTATCGGTCTTTTCATTTACGCTTTTATGCCCAATATCATTGCTCATTCGCAATTCGTGACGATGGACTTGGGCGTTACCGCTTTCTCTTTCATTGCCATGTACCACTTATGGAAATTCACGCGTCAACCAAACAAGAAAAATATCATATTGAGCGGTCTGACTCTGGGCTTGGCTCTTGGCTCTAAATTTTCCGCCGCTCTCTTGCTTCCAATCTCCCTTGTTTTAGTCGCGATATATGTCTATAAAAAGTATCCAAGTTCAAACTGGTCATTCAAAGCAGCATCGTTGTTTAAAACAATAACGCCGATATGGGCGCTGGCGTTTTTGGTCATCTGGGGCTTGTATTTGTTTCCCAAGGACTTGCTGTTCTACTGGCATGGTATAAATACCGTCTATGCCGACAGAAATCCCGACCATTTTTACTATCTGAACGGCAGTTTTAATCATACCGGTTGGTGGTACTATTTTTTGTGGGCTTTTATTGTAAAGACCCCGGCGCTGTTCTTGGCGGTTCTTTTCTGGTCTGTAGTTCGTTATAAAAGATTAAATTTAGGTATTTTAAATAATTCTTTTATTTTTTTGCCGGTCGTCGTATTCTTGTTTATAACCAGCTGGAAGGGACACAATATAGGCGTAAGATATATTCTGCCGATATATCCGTTCTTGATATTGTTTGTCAGCGGCCACTTATCCAAAATAATTGAAAATTGGAAATTGAAAATTGAAAATTCCAGTATTAAAATTACTAAGATTTTAATTTTAATACTGGCGGGCTGGTACTTGCTAACTTCGATAATTATATACCCCGACTATCTTTCTTATTTTAACGAACTTGTTGGCGGTTCAAATAACGGTTACAAGTATCTTGATGATTCAAATATTGAGTGGGGGCATGATCTGAAGCGATTGAAAGAGTATCAAGACAAATATCCCGAACTGAAGGTTTTTCTTTGGATCGAAAAAGATGCTTTTAGGTTTTATGGTATAAGAAATATCTTGCCGTTGAACTTCAAAGACGATTGGCTTGAACCCAAAGGCAGGTATGCTGTCAGCTCCCACGTTCTCATAAGAACCCGGTTGGCCAGCCAAGTCTACGACAATGAGATATTAAACTGGATGGATAATTATAAACCCATTGATCGCATTGGTCAGTCATTCTTTATTTATGAATTTCCATAAGATTATTTTCCTGATAGCCGTATTTCTTATCCTTATTCCCTATGTGGGGGATAACGATTTTTGGCTTCATTTGAGAATGGGGGAATTGATTGTTGAAGAAGGACACTTTCCTCGGACTGATGTTTTGTCTTTTACCGGTGAGGGCAAAGAGTGGATAAACCATGAATGGTTTCCCCAGACAGCGTTCTATCAATTGTTCAAATATGGCGGGTTCGTTGCGGTTTCTTTGTTCTCGTCTTTGATGGGAACCGTCCTTTTTGCCTTGTTGATTCGCGGCAGAAAGTTTTCATGGCCCTTGGCCATATTCCTCTTTCTTATAGCTTACAACTTAAAACCGTTCATAGTGCCGCGTCCGCAAATATTCGCTTACGCTTTATTGCTTGGTTTGGTGTTGGCGATAGGGTGGTATTATCGGACCGGAAGCCGGAAAATAATTTTTGTTTTGCCGACTATCTTGTTTTTGTGGGGTAATGTTCATGCCTCGGTGATCCTGGTCTTGCCGATATTCGCGGCCGTTTTGGCTTTTGAATTCGGTCCGCTGGCTAAATTTAACCGCTATAGATTGGGTTATCAGGAAAAAATCCGGTTGCTATGGGTTATGGGAATATCCTTAGGTTTTTCTCTGCTTAACCCTTTCGGCTACAAAATTTATTGGCAAGCTCTTCAGCCCATACGTTTCCGAGAGGCGTTTAATTTCCTGATAGAAACCCGGCCTATCTACGATTTATCTTTTCCGATACTTTTGTTGACTCATTTGGCGATAATCTTTGTCGTGTTCGGACATACCTTGAAAAGGCGCTGGGAGGTCCTTAAAACGTATGAATTTGTAATTTTTGTATTGTTTGTCGCTATGCCGTTCTTTGCCGTAAAGTATACGCCTTTTGCGTGGGTTGCGATTTTGCCTATATTTTTGAAGATCCTGCCTGACTTGAATGGGAAGAAATTATTTGCCAACATCGCAATTGCCAGTATCGCGCTTGCGTCGGTCTGGCTGTTCTTTAACGAGAGAAACTTATTTAAAGACCCCGACAGTGAGTGGCCGAGAGAAATGGCCGGTTTCATCAAAGACAATGAACTGAGAGGCAACGCGTATAATCCGTACAGTTGGAGCGGTTATTTTGTCTGGAAGAATAAAAAGTCGGTTTTTATAAATCCGGCGTTGGCAGATCTTGGCGGCGAGGCGTTTTGGGACGCAATGGATTTTGATAAGGGCGAAAAAACGGATGAGATAATCAAAAAACACGATTTGTCTTTTGTTATCGCGCAGCCATGGGCAGTACTACCCTACTCGCTTTCTCTGAAAAATGACTGGTCCTTGATATATTGGGACAATTACGGAGTTATTTTTGCCAAGAAAGGACGCGGCAATGACGGAATAATAGAAAAATACGAATTGACTATTAAATATTTCAATGATTCTATAGGGGGCGTCTTAAAAAAATATCCGGCCGGTGAAATTCCTGATCTGATAGAAAATTATAAAGAAGCAATAAAAAGACAGCCCGACTTGTTGTTGGCCCGATATCGTTTGGGTTTAATTTATCAGCGGTCCGGTGATTGCAAAGAAGCAATAGTCCAGTATAAGGCCCTTTTAAACATTGACCAAAAATTGGGAAGCGCGCGTTTTCGTTTAGCGGAATGCTATCAGGAAACGGGGAACTTAAGATTAGCCAAATCGGAGAAAAAACTCGCCGAAAAATTCGAGGGAAAAGAGCGGTGGTGGAAAGGGAGAAGGTAGGCCTTATCGAATGGGGGCGGGGTTGAATTTTGGATAATTTTCGGATATTCTTGGGCTTATGAAGATAAAGATGAGCCTTTTTATTTTATCGGTTATTACCGTCGGCGCCTACCTATTTTGGACTGATTTCGGCCTGATTAAAAAGCTGGTTGGCTATAACGCGCCGACAGTAACAGATCCCGAAACCCTAAGCTCTAAACCGGACAACAAAGATGATGGTCTGGGATTTTTGAATATACCCGATGGTTTTAGAATTTCCGTTGTTGCAGACGGCTTGGAAAATCCCCGAGTAATTTTATTTGACCCCAACGGCAGGATGATTGTCAGCGAAACAAAAATTGGCAGGGTTAGTATCTTGGAAGGTCCTGAATTTGAAAACAAACGTGTTTTGATTGACGGCTTAAAATCACCTCACGGACTGGACTTCTATAAAGATCTTAAAACCGGTATTACTTATTTATACATTGCCGAGACACATCAGGTGGCAAGGTATCAGTATGACGTAAGTGAGGGCAAATTAATTACGACGGCTGGAGTCAATATAGCTAATTTACCCGAGGGTGGCAGACATTTCACGAGAACAATTGCTTTTGGACCAAATTTTAGGACTAAACAAATTGCGCAAGGCATTAACTCGATTAATACTTTAGGAGAAGATAAGTTGTATATTAGTGTCGGTTCATCTTGCGATGTTTGCGAAGAAAGTACATGGAAAAGAGCGGCGATATTGGAATCAGACCCTGAAGGCACTTACGCTGCGGAGTTTGCCGGCGGATTGAGAAATTCAGTTTTCTTTACTTTTCATCCAATAACAAAAGAAATTTGGGCAACGGAAATGGGCAGAGATAATTTAGGAGACAATTTACCGCCAGATGAAATAAATATTGTGAAAGTTGCCGGTCCGGAACATAAATTCGGCGCTCGCCGTTATGGTTGGCCGTTTTGTTATGGTGACAAAGTTCAAGATAAAAAATTCAATCCTGATAATTGGGAGCGGATAGACGTTACTAATGATTGCAGTCAAACAGAATCGTCAATTATTGAAATTCCGGCTCATTCGGCGCCGTTGGGGTTGGCGTTTGTGCCTGATAGTTGGGGCAGTTTCTCCGGCGATCTTCTCGTCGCGTATCACGGTTCGTGGAACAGGAGCGTGCCGACAGGGTATAAAATAGTCAGGTATGACTTGGACAAAAACGGAAGTGTTTTATCTCAAGAGTCAGTCGACTTTGTTTCGGGGTGGCTAAGCCAAGACAAAAAGAACGTTTATGGCCGACCAGTTGACTTAAAATTTGGGCCTGACGGCGTGCTCTACATTTCCGATGACGCGGCGGGAATTATTTATAAACTTGAACCAAAATAATGAATCCTTCTCTGTCAATTATCGTTCCGGCCAGAAACGAAAGCAAATACATAGAAAAAATCGTTCAGCGCGTTTCGGCTGTGCCGTTTCGATGCGACTACGAACTTATTTTTGTAGAAGGCCACTCAAATGACGGGACGCTTGAAGAAATAAAGAGAGTTGCTGAAAATTATAAGGACAGAGTGAAAATACGATACGCCGTTCAAGATGGCATTGGCAAAGCCGACGCTGTTTGGAAAGGGTTCCGCCTTGCTCAAAACGATGTATTAATAGTATTGGACGCCGACTTGACGGTTCAGCCGGAAGATATACCGAAGTTTTATGAGGCGGCGGCGGTTGGTCCGGAAATTTTTGTGAACGGTTCTCGACTCGTATATCCAATGGAAAAAGGGGCGATGCGGCCGCTGAATTATTTGGGGAATAAGTTTTTTGCGGCTTTGTTAAGCTTGATAACGCGGCAAAAAATGACGGATACCCTTTGCGGCACAAAAGTTATTTGGAGGTCGCAATTTAATAAAATTCAGAATTTCGGTCTGATAGAAAAACTTCCGGATCCGTTTTGCGATTTCACGCTGATATTGGGAGCTAAGAAATTGGGATTGAAAATAACAGAAGTTCCGATAGTTTATAAAAAAAGGATCTATGATGGTACCAAGATCCGTAGATTTAGAGACGGATGGAAACTGTTAAAAATTTGCGTTGCTTATGTTTTCGGGCGAGTATAAAAAATTTCTTATTCTTTTTTTATCCGTTACTGCGGTTTCTTTGGTTTTATTCGGCCCGAGTTTGGGCGGTGATTTTACGCTTGATGACCATTCTGTTATTGAGAGAGGTCTTCAAAAGAAAGGTTTTTTAGAGAATGTGTTTGAGGTTTGGGTTTCTCCCTGGCACCCCGGTGGCCAATGGGCCGGTAATTATCGGCCATTAACCTCGTTTTCTTTTGCCTTTAACCTTATTTTTTCCGCCAATCCGGTTGGGTTTAGGATTATAAATGTTCTGCTTTACGCCCTGAATGTTGTTTTTGTTTTTTATCTGGTCAGAAAGTTAGCTGCCGACAGAGTTGCCTATTTAACCGCGATTTTATTCTTATTTCTTCCAATCCACAGCGAAGCGGTAATGTCTGTGGTCGGCAGGGTCTATCTTCTCGGCGCCTTATTTTCGATTGCTTCTCTTTATTATTTTTTAGATAAAAAGTATTGGACCAGTTCCGGCCTCTTTTTGTTGGCGTTGTTTTCGGGAGATATTTTTATATCACTTCTTTTGATAATAGGCGTTTTATTATTATTGGAACACAAGAGTTTTGTTAAAGCGTTCAGGGCCGGAATGGTCTATATCATCGGGTTGCCTGTCTATTTTCTTTTTAGGTACCTAGCCCTTGGTAAATATGCTTTTGGAGGGTACGGTTTTATTGATCCAATCATCGGATCGCTGGCTTTTGTTTCTACTAAAGAAAGGATCTATACCGCCCTGACCCACTTGTATCTGTATTTAAGGAAAACGGCTTGGCCTATTGACCTGTCGCCCGATTATTCTTTTAACCAAGTTCCCGTTATTTCAAATATTTTATTGTCATGGCGGTCTTTGGTCGGATTAGTTTTTTTGGTGCTCCTCGTATATATTTTTTACAGAGTAAAAAGAAAAGACGTGAGATTTGCGGTCATTTTGTTCGCGGCACCCTACTTGGTAATATCTAATATTTTCTTTATTACTACCGGCACAATGGCCGAGAGATGGTGGTACTTCCCCTCTTTTGGATTGATAATTTTGACTGCTATTGGTTTAAACAAGATAATTCTGTTAAAAAAGCGATGGCGATCTTGGATCTACGGCGGGCTATCCGTTGTTTTGATATGGTTTTCATTTATAATTGTTAAACAAAACCGGGTGTGGTTGAATGATCAGAATTTGTTTATCAGCGCCGCCGCTAGGTCGCCCAATAGCGTCTGGGCGAGAACCAATCTTGCCGAAGGATACTTTGCGTCGGATGATGTGGAAAAATCTAAGGAGGAACTTGGAGCTGCTTTAAAAATAAGCAACGAGCATGCTCTTACACTTTTTGTTCTGGGCAAGATAAACTGGAAAGAGGCGAAATACGGCGAAGCGGAGGAAGCGTTTAAAAGAGCGTTGGAATTTGATGCCCACGGCCGCAACAAAAGAAGCATTTACCGCACCCTGGCCCTTGTTAATCTGGATATAGGAAATAATAAACAGGCCTTGGCCTATATAGAGGAGGCGGTTAGATGGCCTCCGGCGGGGGATTTAAAGAATGTTTTAGAGGTTGACGAATTTCTTTTGAAAAAAATAGGAGAATATGCCGATAGAGATTTAAGGTCTTATTCAGATGAAGAAATCCAGGAGTTGGGCCAACTCATTAAAATCCTAAGAGGATTTTAATGAAATTTTCAATTTTTCCAGATGGCAAGGCCATCGAGGATCCTCGACAAAGTCGGGACAATTTTCAATTTTCAATCAAGCCCCAATGACCCAAATCCCAAACAAAACAAAAAAAGAAAATTTTATACTGGTCATCGTCCTTATTGTTATCGGTTTTTCCGTGTATGCTTTTAATTTAAATAATCCGCTTTTTTGGGATGATACCGATTGGATAGTTAATAACCCGTTTGTCCATTCTTTTTCTTGGGAGAATGTCAAAAATTGGTTTACTCAAAACATACTCGCCGGCGTTGGGCTAAACAGCAACTATTATCGTCCGTTCTTGTCTTTCACGTTTGCGCTTAATTATGTCACTTCAGGAACGGCGCCTTTGGGGTATCATTTGGTGAGCAACGGCCTCCACATTTTAAACGCGGTATTGATATTTCTAATCTTGTTCAGGGTTTTTCGGAACAGATTTATTGCTTTCTGGTCATCTCTGCTATGGCTTGTCCATCCACTTCAGACAGAAGCTGTAACCTATATTTCCGGCAGAGGCGACCCCCTCAATGTATTTTTTATGCTCTTGATCCTCTACCTGTGGATAACCGACATTGAATGTTCTCGGAGTGGGGCATCGCCCACTCCTGGGGAACTCTGTCGGTCATCAGCATCTGTGGATAACTTACATGACCGACATTCAATGTCGGTCATGTGGATAAGTTCGGTTTTGCTGGTTTTTGCTCTTTTGAGCCGGGAAACGGCGGTAATATTTCCTTTTCTTTTTATGGTCTTTTATATGGCCTTCTTGTCAAATCAAGGTTCGACCTTTTTGAAGATTCAAGGTCGAACCTTTTTAAATTCGTTTAAAGAAGCGTTCCGAAAAGCTTTGCCATATTTCAGTATTGTCTTTGTTTATGGCATTTTACGGCTCACGGTTCTTAATTTTGACAATACGCTTAATTTTTATTCGCGATCTAATCCTTACACCGAAAGCTTGTTGGTTAGGATGTACACATTTTTGAATGTTCTTTGGACCTATGTCGGACTTATGATTGCGCCGCTGGGACAGCATATGGAGAGAAGCGTGACTGTATATACCTATTTTTGGAATCTGCCCGTTGTTCTTGCCAGCTTGACCATTGTTATATTGCTATATTGTTTAATTGTTATGTATAAAAAGGAACAGAGAAACAATTTAACAATGAAACAATTTAACAATTTCCGGGTGTGGTTCTTTGCTGTCGGTTGGTTTTTTGTGAACTTAATTATGACTTCTGGTATCACTCCTATCAATGCCCAGCTTTATGAACACTGGCTATATTTGGCATTACTTGGGCCCATTGTCTTGACCGTTTATTATTTAAATTTGTTGATACAGAAGTATTCAAAAGCAATTAAAGTTGCGGTGATATTGCTGTTGGTGGCTTTTGTTTCATTTTTTTCCATTCTCTCTATCAAAAGAAATATTATCTGGGGCAAGCCGATAAAGTTTTTTGAAGATATATTAAAATATGAACCCGATGGCGCCAGGATAAATAATAACTTAGGTAATCTTTATTATAATAAGGGTGATACGGAAAAAGCCGAGGAATATTATTGGAAAGCGGTAAGCATTGAAGACAACTTTCCCCAGCCGCATTTTAATCTTGGCAGCATAT
>Ga0210057_1000627_pt1 | contig 57972 bp, 63 predicted proteins | sample CryGeyCG2114_010_2_FD_183968 | JGI IMG/M metagenome (GOLD analysis project Ga0210057, IMG submission 183968) | Groundwater microbial communities from aquifer - Crystal Geyser CG10_big_fil_rev_8/21/14_0.10 (SPAdes) (version 2) | ecosystem: Environmental > Aquatic > Deep subsurface > Groundwater ...
ATACGTTCTGAATCTGTTCCAAAGAAGGAACAGGTTTTACTGAATCTGTCATGCGCCCTTTCTTGTTTTATTAATACGTCAGAGAGCTATTGCTCTCTTGCGTTTACACAAGAAATTGTACAGACTCGACCTTGGTCTTGGCTGCAAACATCGTGACATCGGTATTCCAACACTCACTTGGATCAGGTGTTGGCAGTGGCGGTGGCTCACCCGTGAGTGTGGTTAACATCAACGCCGTTGAACCAAGTGATGGTCTCACCCAGGTCTTGATCGACGCCGTGGCTGGCTTCATTCAAAACATCGTCGAAAGTTCTACTGCACCAATCGTGGACGGGATTCTTGGTTATCTCACCACCACCCCGACGCTCCTTGGTAATGACGTAGTCAGAAACTTCTGGCTTATTAGTGTTGGCATTGCTGACTCTTTATTTATCCTAGTTGTGGCTCTGATGGGTCTTCAGATCATGAGTGCCAGTACGTTTGGCTTTGAAGAAGTCAAGATAAGAGAATTACTTCCTAAGCTCGGTCTGACTTTTCTTGGTATCAATCTCTCTCTATTTCTAGCTGACTACGCCATCATCACCTGTAACACTCTAGTAAAAGTCCTCTTAGATTCTACGGGCGGACTAAATCATGCCTGGATTGTCAATGCTTTTAACCCTTCGGCTGTCATCTCCGGGACCACACCTCTGATTATTTTAATCTTCATGGTACTTTTCCTGATAGTCTCGATTGTCTTACTTTTTATGTACATTAGCCGCTTAATTTTCATTTCTCTGGGAGCTGTACTGTCTCCCTTTATCTTTTTACTCTCAGCCCTACCCAAGTTTTCAGATTTCGCTTTCATCGCTGTCAAAACCTATCTCGTTAGTGTCTTTATTGTTTTCGTTCATGTGGTAATTATCCAACTGGCCAGTTCCTTCTTAACACTCCCTGGTCACTCCGAGAACTCACTTATCTCGATCGCAGTTGGCATTGGCTTATTTATTACTTTACTCAAGACTCCCAACCTGATGATGCAAATGGTTATGTATACCTCCAACTCTAGCTCTTTTAAAAAACTTGGCAACCAAATCATCAATGTCATGACTACAGACAATGCTTCCCTAGCTAGTAGAACTCAGGCGCGAAACTTAGGCGCCAAAATACCAAAGAAAGTAGTCAGAATATGAGAAGTCAAGTCATTCCAGCTCAGATAACCACTGTTGAAGATAAAATCGCCGGCAACTTTAGTTTGACCCAGATCATCTTGCTTCTGGTGCCGGCACTTCTGGCTTCTTTCATCTACGTCATCCTCCCACCCACCATGGTTTTCGTCTGGTACAAGCTACTTATAGCAACTGTTTTTGGCTTACTCTCAATTTCCCTGGCCATCCGAATTAAGGGCCGAATCATCGCAAGCTGGCTCTCAGTAATTTTTCACTACAACCTTAGAGCAAAATACTACATCTACAACAAAAACTCGCTTTCCCATCGTGAAGTGACAAAACCAGAGCCACTAATAATTAAAGATGAGAAACAAGACACAGAAGTGGTCAAGGAAAGAAAAATTATCGTTCCTAATCTACGTGATGTCTTACAGCTAAATTACCTTCTAGCTACCTCTGACTTTGACCTCACCTACCGTACTTCTAAGAAAGGAGGACTCAATGTGGCTTTTGAAAAAGTCTCTAAGTAAAGTGAGCTCCAGAAACCAGATTGCCATTAAAGAAGTTCGCGACGGTATTTTAGTTTTACCGAACAGGGAACATCGCCTGATAATTGAGACATCCTCTGTAAACTTTGAGCTCAAAAGCGAGGCGGAGCAAGATGTCTTGATCGATAGCTTCCAGACTTTTCTAAATTCTCTGCCAAGTCAGATACAAATCTTGATTCGAATTCGTGAAGTTGACATTGATCAGTATGTTGATTCGATAGAAGCCCTAAAAAATACTGAAAATGAACCGCTTTATCTTGAGCAAATCAGTGACTACACCCAGTTTATTCGCCAACTCGTCTCTGGCAACAAAATCCTCTCGCGCCGCTTTTACATCATCTTGCCTTACAGACCGACAGCTAAAAAGGCAGTCTTTGAGCTGGCCAAAGCCCAGCTAAATCTCACCCAAGATCTTGTGACCAAGGCACTCGAAAAACTTGGCATGAAAGCCAGAGTTCTTAACAGTCTGGAGATTCTCAGTTTATTTTACAGCTTCTACAACAAAGGCCAGATCAAAACTCAGGAACTAAACGAGAAAACGATGAAGGCTCTTCTCGAACAAAACTATGTTTAATCCACTTCAGCCCCACTACCAGAAACTGCGACGCTGGAACCAAAAGCGCAAAAAGAAACGTCAGGCGCAATTAGAGAAGAAGCGACGCGAAAAACTATCCCTTCAGTTTAGTTACGGCGAGCAGGACCAGGTTGATCTCATTTCCTACTCTGGGCTCATGGAAGAGACAACTTATGTCCAGATTGGCGATACCTTTGTGCGGACCCTGTTTATCTCTGGCTTTCCTTACGTCGCTAACGTCGGTTGGCTCACCATGCTCATTAATTTTAACCGCGACCTTGATATCTCCTATCACATTGAGCATGTTGATCCCTTGATGGCTCTCCCCAAACTCAATCGAAAGATTACGGAACTCGAATCAACTAAAAGAAGCATGCTTAAAGCTGGCAAAGTCATCGGTTCTGAAATCACCGATCCTCTAGAATCGGCCATGGAGCTGAAAGATAAAATCCAAAGAGGCCAAGAAAAACTATTTCAGATTTCTATATATATGACTTTGAGCACCACCAGCCTGGAGGAACTCAATAAAACCACCCAAATTTTAGAAACCATCATGGCTTCGCGTTTGTTTTACATTAAGTCGGCCACCTTTCAGCAGCTTGAAGGCTTGCAATCAATCTTGCCAAGAGGCGAAAACTTACTAGGGCAAAAAAGAAACCTTGATAGCTCTAGTGCAGCCCTGACTTTTCCCTTTGTCTCTTCAGAGCTTGTACAAGAGTCGGGCATCCTTTACGGCATTAATAAATCCAATAATTCACTCGTTATTGTCGACAGATTCTCTTTGAACAATGCCAACTCCATTATTTTTGCTCAATCGGGCAGTGGCAAAAGCTACACGGCTAAAGTCGAGATCTTACGACAACTGATGCAACAAACAAAAGTTATCGTCATCGACCCAGAGCGAGAATACAAACAACTTGCCAAAGCCATTGGGGGCACCTACATTCGCATGTCCGCTACTTCTGTAGAGAAAATCAACCCCTTTGATTTCTCGCTTAAATCAGTTACTGGTCAAAATGGTCTTTCCGAACACATCCAGGATCTAACTGAGATTATTTCTCTGATGGCAGGCTCGCTCAGCGATGAAGAACGGGCAGTGGTCGACAAAGCCCTAATTGATACCTACAAAAAGTTTGATATCACCATGAGAAAGCAAAAGTATGAAGGCAAACAAAAATTTCCCCTGCTTAAAGATTTTTATAAAGTGCTCAAGACGATGAAGCAGAAAGACTTATGTAACAGACTTGATAAGTTTGTGACCGGTTCTCTTTCAAGTGTCTTTACTTCCCAAACCAATGTCGATCTATCTAACCGACTAGTTGTCTTTGACATCAAAGATCTCGATGAGTCATTAAGACAAATCATGATTCTTACTACCGCCAACTTTGTCCACTCCGAAGTCAAAAGCGACCCACAGAAACGCATCCTCGTCATTGATGAGGCCTGGTTACTTTTACAACATGAAGAGAGTGCTCGCTTCTTGGCAGGGCTAGTCAGACGCGCACGCAAACATTATCTTGGAGTCACCCTCATCTCCCAACAAGCCAATGACTTTCTGAATCAGGAATACGGCCGGGCCATTGCCTCACAGTCGTCACTGAGAATTCTCATGAAGCAAGACACCACTTCCATCAAAAAGGTCGTAGAAGAGTTTAATCTTAGCGAGTACGAACAACAGTTCCTGCTCACCTGTGAACGCGGTGAAGCCTTGATTATTGCCGATCAGAATCATGTGGCTGTCAAAGTCGTTGCCTCTCAAAAAGAACATCCCATGCTAACCACTGACCCCAAAGACTTGTACTCATAAATGCACCCATTCTTCGTCGCCCACACTGTCTGGTCATTTAGAAAAGAGCTTCAATTCGTAGCGATAGCATTTTTAATCATTATCTCCCTGCCAATCATTGGCGTGATTATTCTCACTCACACCGGAATCAATATCATTTCTGATGCCCTGGTTGATATAGAGCCAGAGACACAAACAATTCTTGTTAAAAACCCAGTTGATGGATCTGACACAACTGAAGTTTCAAAGCAGGTTGTTTGGCCGGTTCAGGGCATTGTCACTTTAGAGTTTGCTGAGTCGAGTGGTTACCAAAAATTTCACACAGGTATTGATATTGCCAGCCCCAGGCACCGCGTTGGCGACCCAGTAACGACATTCATGGACGGAACTGTGATTTATGCAGGAGAGATCTTTTGGGGTTACGGCAAACACATCATCATTGATCACGGCGACAACATCACTTCTGTCTATGCTCATCTTGATAGAATTTTTGTCTACAAGGGCCAGGAAGTTAAAGTTGGTGACACTATCGGTAACATGGGCAGCACTGGCTGGTCTACGGGACCACACCTACACTTTGAGATCAGAGTGTATGGAATACCTGTGAATCCGAAGAGTTTTTTCTCGACGAACTAGTTAAGCTATGAATGAGAATTGCTCAAATCTTTTGAAACCGCAACTCTTCGTCCGATGGGTATTGGTGGAATGAAAGCATTTGTTTCGTCCTCAGCAGTCACTGATGAGATATCTTCCTCATATTGTCTCACCAATCTTTCTTGCTCAATCCTCCATTCATCGGCCTCTAAGAGAGCGTCAAATTTATTATCATATCTAACTATTTTTATTACAGCCTTCTCAATATTTTTCAAGACTATATCTTCAATATTTGAGGATTTTGATGAGTCTAGATCCCACCATCTCCAGCCACTACGGAAATCGCTACTATTTTTTCCAGCAAAGGCTTTTTCTGCTTCGGCCTTAGCCTCTTTTACAATTGTTTTAACATTTTGATCTGGATTAGTAAGTACAATTCTCACGATTTGTCTTTCGTGATAATTATCTTTTCTATCGCCATGCATGAATGTCAGAATGGTTGATTTAACACCTTCTTCAAACTCATTCGGAAGAACATTTACCTGTCCAAACGAGCCAAGCATGCCGTCCGTTTTTTCAGACTGAGAGAAACCATATTTTTCTGCCTGAAATTTGAACACAGACATTAACTGCCCATCATCGAAATCACTATAAACAAAAGCATTGTCTTTCAAACCAAACCAATCATTCGCGATCTGCTCAAACCTTGCAGCTGTCATTTTTGTTGCGATTCCCATTCGGCGATAATCGGGACGAACAACGGCGGTATTGAAACACAAAACTCTCAAGTCGTCATCCTTATTATCAGTCCTGGCCGAGAAATCTCCCTGGTGTTTCCCCACCATCGCCATTCCAACTACTTCGTTGTTGTCATTTCTTTGAATTACTACCATGCTCTGTGCAAAATGAGCCAGTGTTTTTTTGACATCGGCACCAGCAAAACCGATCTTGGCTAAAGCCGTGAGCTCCTCAAGCTCTACCTCAGTTAGCGTACTTGCATCTCTTACTTGTATTTCTTCTTTTAGTTTAGCTAGTTCCGATCTTCTAACAATTTCTTGAATCTGTAGCCACGCAGCTATAAAATTTGCTTCTTCAAAAGCCTCAGATTGTATTCCACTAAAAAATAACTCAAGACTTGCTAGTAAAACAACACCTTCTTCGAGAAGAGTTCTCAATATTTGCATGACGTGCTCAGGTATGTCATTTCTTGAATTTGTGTCTAAATGCTGGCGTTCCAGTGCTAACGCTGGAGATTCGTAATCGTCAAGCAATGCTTGTAGTTGACCCCGTGCTTCCAGATTTTCTGGGAGACTAATTGTTTGAGCTGTTTCTTTTACCATATGCAAACCTATAAAAAGATATCATATTATACCTTAAAACATTGTTAAGGACGTCAGGTTTCAGAATCTGGCTAAAGCATTGTCTTGATTGAATTACAAAAAAACATTACTTCTGATGATTATTCAGCTATAATCCATCTCATGCCACCAGAATCAAAAATAGGCGATAATCTAAAAGCTCTGAGAAAAAGCAAGAAGCTTACTCAAGTTGCTCTGGCAAAAAAAGTTGGCATCAGTTCCAATTATTACTCAAGAATTGAGCGGGACGAGGAAAATCCTTCACTAGAAATTCTCAAAGATATAGCCAAAGCACTCAAGGTTAAATCCTGTGATATTTTGGATTTTTAGTAACAATATTTTGTTCAGCACTTCTGATCGCAGCAAATGAGATCATCTATAAATAAAATCATCACTTCACTTTTTAGATATATACATAAACTCAAGCTTCCAAAATTTGATGGTGATTATTTTGTAAAACCAAAACCTTCATACATTTCGCAATTCGTTGGTATCTACCCCCAAACCATAGATCTCGACTCCAAAATGGATAATAAACAACACATTACAGCCTACGGAGCCAAAGACTCTGGCGAGTTTTCCTTTTGGGCATGGAAAAATTGTGGAATTGCATGTGTAAAAATGATTCTCGACGCACATGAGAAATCTCGAGGCAAGAAAATGATGCAGCTCACCAGAGAAGGAGTTAGGCTGGGTGGATACATTCTCTACGAAGGGAAGAACTTTGTTGATAAAGGATGGTTCCACCATTCTTTGGTAAGTCTTCTGCAAAAATATGGAATCTTTGCCATTATGAAGAAGTGGCAAACAATTGACTCAATAGCCACAGACATTCTTGGAAACAAAAGTGTAATACTTTCAGTACTCGTTCCCGGAAGAAAACATATAGCTGAGGATGGATCTTTCAAACCAAAACCAAACGCTAAATATGGTGGACACTTGTTGCTTGCTACAGGAGTGAATATGAAGAGCAAGCAAGTGATAGGAATATATGTTCATGACCCAAGAGGTCTGGAAAACTATCAAGAAGATACCTTTATTTCTGCAGACACCTTCAAAAAAATATTTACGAGTCGAACTATTGTGGTAGAACAAAAAATAACTTCTCATTAGTCTTATTTAGTCTTGGTGTAGAAATTGTTATATAATACACACCAAGTATGTATGAAGTTGCCAGTAGTCCTAGAACTGAATTTAAAAACAAGTTAAATTCAACTGAGAGAGCTATTGAACCGTGGCAACTTATTGCAAGTGGGCCTACGGCCATTGTTTCATTGCTTAAATTTATAAGCGAATATAAAATAATCACCAAATCATTACCAAAAAGAGTTCAGGATAGAATTGGCTCAGCAGCGGTGATGGTGTTTTCTCTTTGGGCGTACTGCGAGATTTCGGGCCGAAGCCTATCTCAGTTGCAAGATGACGAGGTTCTAGCGCCCGCCCTGCTTTTGTATATCGTGGCAGTAACCCAAGATGATTATTTCGATGAGTTAAATTTTCAAAATCCTGGGCAGGTTTCAAGTGAGTGCTACTGGGAAATATATAAGTCCGAAGAAGAAGATGAAATGGACTTTCAAGACGAGTATTCTTGGGCAATAAATCAGATTAAAAAGAATGAGAAACTAACTCCAGAGATAAGAGATTATCTATTAAACTTGCTTGAGAAATCATGGACCGAGTGTCAAAAGGCTGAAGACGAACAAGTTGCTCGAAGAAACGATCTCGTGGATGTTTATGATGCCCATATTCTAAAGAAGCAAAGTTATGGCGTACTTGGTGAGGCGCTCACAGCAGTATTGAATGGACCGGAAGCAATGACACAAAATAGTCATGAGACTGAAGACGCGATGATTGCGTTTTGCCTATTAGGCGGGGTAATAGACGGACTGGCAGATCTTGAAGAAGACAGAGGCTACACGGCATCGTTGGCTCTTTCTGCAGAACAACACGATGCTGAACAGCAACTTCCGAAGAATACTACGATAAACAATTTGCAACATATTTATTTACGAGAATTAAAAAACACCAAGGTTGTCGTCGCATCATTGCTACTAAGTAAGCTGTACCCAATCATGAATAGCATTAATATGCTTTCCAAGAGAGTATTCAAGGCTCGTTTCAATCCAGTGTCGTATTTTCTGAAAGTTTAGTTCTTTTTTCAGCCAGTTCTTCATCCTCAACAATTTCGTGTGCAACGATGTGTGCCATCGACTGGTGTTCTTGAAGATATGCGATGGCGTCGTCTCGCGTTGCATTCTCATCAACCGTTTTTCTCAGGTAATTGAGGGTCTTCTCAATATCCTGCTCAGAGATTTCGTAACCAGATTTTTTCATGTTCATAGTAAGCTCCTATTGTACTTGATACAGATCATTTTATAAACCTCTTGAGTTTGAGGAAATCAAACATCTCTTGGGCGTACTGTTCTCCGACAATGCGACGCATAATTTCTCGACTATTGGTCTGGGACAAGATATTTAGACTTCCTTCCCATAGAATTTTTCGGTCGAGTATAGCAAGTTTCCGGTGATGATGGTTGACTGTTGCCAAGACTTGAATGCCCAGCATCTCAAACTCTCTGATAACTCTTCGAGAGAAAGTGGCTAAAGGTTCCTCGAGAATGCTGGGATCTTTGGTAACAACATACACTGCCACCTGTCTTTTCATCAAACGCCTGAAAAATGGCAGCAATATCTTCATTCTGTTCTGAGAAATGAAGGGGCTCTCAATAATTGCCTCACGCTCGCAGTGCTCTAGATCAGAAAGAAAAGAAGTATAAAACGACTTCTCATCGAATAGATGAGAAGTAAACCCACCCTGATATAACTGGGCCACATTACTTTTCATTTTCTTCCTCTTTAATATCAAGTATACTGACTTTACCATCTAGATAGATGAAGCCGAGTTCTATTAATCTCCGATAAGTCTTGAGAATGCTCTTGAAAAAGTGTTCCAACTGAGAGGTCATGGGCTCACAATTTGGACGCCATTCCAGCACGGGCGCTACTGTAACTACGAACGGGAATTTCTTTATAATTCGCTAATGACGTCAAATCCCTTATAGCTTCCAACAACTGTGTATCCGATTATTTTAATTTTGTTTTTAGAAAACTGGCGGATCTTTTTTGAGACTTCGTTCAGCGTCGCACCTGATCCAGTAGCGTCGTCAATTAGCAACACATTGCCGTCTATAATCTGCGTTGGTTTTACGATAATTGTATTTTTTGCATTCTCTATTCGGTCTGCTAATTTTCGAAGTGTTTTTTGGGCAATTCTAGTACGACGTGGGAGTTTATTAATCACAACCAATTTCTCTTTGAGATTTAGATTGATCTGAATTAGATCCATTATCTGAATTTTCCGATCAACTGTTGGAGGAATATATCCGACATACTCAATCTTATACTTTTCAATCAAATTATTAATTGATGGTCTTATATTATTAGAGATTTCCAGTGTTAGCTCTCTATTTTGAGAAGTCTTAGCAATGTAAATCAACTGCCCAAGTTTTGTTTTTCCATAATGACCAATTGTGTAAAAGTCTCCGAAATAAAGTCGATCAATGTCTATAGCGTACTTTTGAGAAAGAATTCTTTTTTTTGCACTTATTAGTCCGTTCTTTTTAAACTTACTCATTGCTCCATGCGTGTCTACAAACTGTTTTTTCTCTTTTTCAAAATTAAAATCATTTTTATCGCACCAAATCTTGAAACCATTTAAACCTCTTGTAATATCTCCTGTTGGAGATACATAAATATAGTTGCTTTCAATCACTAGGTCACTTTTCGTTCTTGGCGTTATTTTATGATCGGCTTGAGAATACCTCGAATAATAAACTTCAGGCACCATGCCGCTCTTAGCAACTAATTTTAGATTTTGCAAATTCGCAAGATGCTTGTGTATGGTTTTGCTTGATACCTTTATGTTTTTGATAAGCTCAGACGCTCTGATTGGTCCTTTTTGATCGATTTCGTCAAGAATCGCTTTAGCCTCAACTGAGATTTTTGTTTTCATAAACCTCATTGTAGGGGGTGAGTATTAACCGGTCAATACTCACCAGTTAAGATGTTACTAGCGCAGCTACTCTGATGGCTCTCATCATTCCGCGCCTAATCTTAAAAATAAAAGATGGCTTCATATACAGCTTTATGATTCATCTAGCTTTTGTGGATGTGGCGGCTTTGCTGTTTTGGATCGTTTTTTAGTTTATACTTCCACCATGAACAAAAAACAATTAATCATCTCCGCCGCACTTTTACTCCTCTCCTCGTCTATTGCTTTTGCCGGAGGCACCAATGTGATGATTAGAGCCCTAAACACTGGAACAGCCCTAAATGATGGCGTCAAAGTCAGAGTAACAGCCTTTAACCCAACCACAAATTCTTACGGATGGGACGATTTAACTAAATATGCTGTTGATCCAAGTGGCTACGAAAAAATTGGCATTATGCCCAGATCTCTGGATGTAAAGTTTATTGATCCAATCGAAAACCAGCACTGTAAAGCTGATGGTTCTAGCACGACAGATGAATATGGAGCGGCAGTATTCTATTGTTTTTCAGCAGTCCCGGGAACATTCCAGGTTGGCGTTGTATTTGATAGCAATGAACCACTTTATGATGGAGGGCCGGCAGCTAATCAACCTTACTTCACTACAAACATTATCTTTAACAGAGCGCCAATCACTGAAAAAGTGAAGGAAGTAAAAAAAGAAAACAAGCAGTCCGAAAGAGAAGAAAAAAAGATAGAGAAACAGGTAGAGAAAGAAGAACAAACGGAAGTTAAAGAAGAAGAGAAAAATAAACCTGATGAAGAAGTCAGGGCTCTTCAAAATCAAGTTGAGGAACTGCAAACAAAGATTGATGAGCAAGATCAAAAGATAAATTACCTTACCGAGATCATTAATAAGTTAAAACAATTTTTCTCAGGGCTGTTTTAGCGAATTGGCTAGCCTATTTATTTTTAACCAAGACTGTTCTTGTTGGGTATGCAAACTCTATTTTTTCTTTCGCAAAGTTTTCAATCATTTTCAGATTAATGTTTTGTTGCACATTCATGTATTCTTTATAGTCGTCGGTTATCATAAAATAAACGACCTCAAAATCAAGACTGCTATCTCCAAAGCTGTGAAAGTGCGCTCTTTCGAATTTGGCGCTATCTTCTGCCCCAACTATCTCTTTAATAATTAACGGAACTTTTTTAACCTTTTCGACTGGTGTTTCGTACAAGATTCCAAAAGAAAACTGAATTCTTCTCTCCTTCATCTTTTTGTAGTTATGTACGTTTGAAGAAGTTAATGTCTGATTAGGTATAACAAGTTCTTCGCCTTGGAGAGTAGTTAATCTCGTAGATTTAATGCCAATATAACTCACTGTTCCGAACTGACCACCAACATCTAAAAAGTCACCGACCACAAAAGGTTTATCGAAGTATATTGAAAAATAAGAGAAAATATCTTCTAAAATACTTTGTAGAGCAAAAGCAATTGCGACTCCCCCAATTCCTATTCCTGCTAGTAAGGCAGAGACATCATAGCCAAGGTTTTGGAAAAAGACTAAAATAGCTAAAACCCAAAGACTACCTTTTAAGATCTTGCTTAAAACTCTAAATGGGGAAGCATCGAAATGAGCCTCTGTATTTTGTGACCTAGATTGGATTAGCTTTTCTATAAAATAATTAACCACTTTTTGCAAGGCATTAACTACAAAAAGCAAAGAGAAGCCAAGAACAATAAAGTTAATTACTTTATCAACAGAATCCTCCAAGGACACAAACTTAGAAGAAGTAAAAATAGCAAAAACGACTAGGTAGACTGAATTTAGACTTTTGATAATATCAATGACTAAGTCATCAAAAGTAATTTTTGTTTTTCTAGCCAATTCATCAAGTCTATAAAGAACAAATTTCTTAAACAAAAAAAGAACAGCCATTGTCCCGAAAAATGATAAAAAAGCTGACCTGTAATCTAGCAAAAATCTATAAATATCTGAAATGTTCATGTAGCCTACATGTTAGAGGCAGGAGAGGAATAAAGCAAATCAGTAAACTGTCTCTCCTTGACAATGACTTGTTCTTATATATACTAGTGAACTAGTACATAATGACAAATAAATATCTTAACCAACTGGCTGATACTTTTCTAAAGTTTGAATCCCGAAAAGAAGTGACTGACTTTCTTAAAGGAATTATGACTCCGCAGGAGTTAATTGAAATTCCACAGAGGCTAGAGATTGTTAGACGATTAAAACAAGGTGACACTCAACGAAAGATAGCTGAAGATTTGGGCGTAGGAATAGCAACTGTGACCAGAGGCTCTAGGGAGCTTAAAAAAGGCAGATTTAAATGAAAATTTATAACAAAGTAAACTCTAATCCTCTCTGCTGGTGGACCGGTCGATATCGATGGCGGAGTTGAATTTCTAGTAGTAATTAATAGTCACCCGCCATACAGGCGGGTTTTTTGTAGTCAAAATAATATAAATAAAAAGGAAATATGAAAAAAAATAATAGTGATAAAGTAGGATTCTTTGGTGAGTATGGTGGAAGATTTGTTCCACCTGAGCTAACCGAGGCATTAGTCGAAGTCGAAGAAGCCTATTTTGATGCCAAGCAAGATGAGGGTTTTCAGCATGAGTTTCGCAGATTACTTAAGCACTTCGTGGGACGCCCTTCTCCCCTATATTTGGCTCAAAACCTAACTTTGAAGTATGGCGGCGCTAAAATTTACCTTAAAAGAGAGGATCTGAATCACACCGGTGCTCACAAGATTAACCACACCATCGGGGAGGCCTTACTTGCTAAACGCATGGGAAAAACAAAGCTTTTAGCAGAGACAGGTGCGGGACAACACGGCGTGGCTCTTGCGACTGCGGCAGCGCTAATGGGGCTAGAGTGTGAAATTCACATGGGGGCTATTGACGTTGAAAAACAACATCCTAATGTATTGCGTATGCAGCTGTTGGGCGCCAAAGTCGTGACAGTCGAAAGTGGCGGTCGATGTCTAAAAGATGCTGTTGATAGTGCCTTCTCTGCCTTCATTGCTGACCATGAACACACATTCTTTGGTATTGGCTCAGTAGTGGGACCTCATCCCTACCCAACAATGGTGCGTGATTTTCAATCTATCGTCGGTGAAGAGGCGCGCGAGCAGATCCTTGAGCTTGAGGGACGTCTTCCTAACAACTTAATCGCCTGTGTCGGCGGCGGCTCCAACGCTATGGGTCTCTTTAATGCTTTTCTCAAAGATCCTGTGGAAATGATCGGAGTTGAGCCCGGAGGCAGAAGTTTCAAGCCTGGAGATCACGCCGCAACTTTGACTCTTGGGAAGCCAGGAACACTGCATGGCATGTTTACTTATCTACTTCAGGATGATCAAGGAGAACCGCTATCTGTGCATTCCATCGCCTCAGGCCTAGATTATCCCGGCGTGGGCCCACAACACTCATACTTCAAAGATGCTGGGCGGGTGGGGTACGTGACAGCAACAGACAAGGAAGCTCTTGAGGCCTTCTCAATTCTCAGTCGAACCGAGGGAATTATTCCTGCCTTGGAAAGTGCACACGCCGTGGCTCATGCCATTAAGTTAGCGCCAACCTTAGGAAAGGAAAAAGTGATTATCGTCAATCTTTCCGGAAGAGGTGATAAAGATGTTGACTATGTAGCGACACTGCTCAGTCATGCTATTATTGATACATGAAACTTAAAAGTCCCAAGCTCCTCTTCATTTCTATCTTAGCTTCTAACCTAGCCGGAATCCTAGGCTCTGTTGCTACCAGTGCTTCTATTTCAGACTGGTATGTCTATCTGGAGAAGCCGAGCTTTAATCCCCCAAATTGGATTTTTGGACCCGTCTGGACAGTTCTTTACACACTAATGGGCATTGCTCTTTATCTGGTCTGGAGCAAAGGCTACAAAAAAACAAAAGTCAAAAATGCAGTCCGGCTCTTTTTTATTCATCTTATGTACAACACCCTCTGGACATTAGTTTTCTTTGGCTCTAGAAATCTTCTCTTGGCGCTTGCGGTGATAATTGTTCTTTGGTTAATGATTGCCTCACTTATAAAAATCTTTTGGAGTATTGATAAAAGAGCATCTTATCTTCTAGTTCCCTACATCCTCTGGGTTAGTTTCGCGACATTACTTAATTACTCTATTTGGAGGCTAAACTAAACTATGAACACTTTTTTGAAACTCTACCTAGTTACTCTGACAATCTTTACAGCCATCGACGCTGTATGGCTGACTGTTGTAGCGAAAAATTTCTACACAAAACAAATTGGTTTTCTGATGAAAGAAAATCCAAATTTTTTGGCAGCAATCTTGTTTTATTTACTGTTTATTGTTGGATTAGTGATATTTGTCATTTCTCCATCAGTTGAGAAGAAATCATTAATGTCCGCGATTCTTTTAGGAGGTTTGTTCGGTCTAATTACTTATGCTACTTACGACCTAACTAATTTGGCAACCATAAAGGATTGGCCTATTTTAGTAACAATTGTTGATCTATGCTGGGGGACCTTTTTGGCCGCAAGTGTTTCTGCCTTGAGCTACCTGGTGATAATGAAAATTGGTTAGATTTCAACAAGATAAAGCTGTTTTTTTAAACAAACTAAGTTTTTTTACTTTTACCAATAATTTTCGTTGCTTCCTCAGCAAACTCATCAAAGCCGTCTCCAAATTCCTTGGCTTCAATTTTCTTATACTCATCAAAGTTTCTTTCCGCTATCTCCAACGCCAATGCGTGTGAAATTTTCCCCGCATCTGTCAAGATATCTTTGTCATTGATCTGCAAGAATGCGAGGTTGTGATCTGTGTGGTGCGCTCGACCGCTTTCGCTTTCGGGCGCGCTTTTTTGATAACAGGAAATCAAAAATGTGGACAAATGATACAGAAATGATAGTTATATAATAAATGGGACAGAAAGGTTGTATGACTGAAAAACAACCTAGGGTGGCCATTATTGAGGACAATCCAGATTGGGTAGACTCAGCAAAAGACATTCTTGAAATGCTAGGGTGTGCGGTGGTTGGTATTGCTAGGAGCATGTAGGAAGCTACAGATTTGGTATCAAGGCTTGATGCTGAAGGCGCTGATTTTGTTTTACTTGATGGCAATCTTGGTGAAAGTTTCTCAGGAGATGATGGAGAAGATTTGGCGTACCTAATTAGACAAAAATCTAAGCAAGTCAAAATCGTTGGATTTTCTGCAGGACGCCAAGAATATGTTGATATCAAACTGGGCAAGCTGGGTTTTGATCGAAAGAAACTGAAAGCCATTTTCTTTCCTGAGGAGTAGATTTTTGTAAGAACTTTTTATAAATATTATCAGTAGAACGCTATTGGCGTTATTTTTTGACACCATCCAAAGTGCGTCGGAATTCCCGACATACTGATTTTTCTACCAATTCATTTTCTTTAAATATATTGGAAATATGCTCTGTAATAGTCGAACGACCTTTATCGAACAATCGGGCCATTTCATCTTGGCTCAACCACACAGTCTCATCTTCGAATCGAACGTCAATCTTAGTCTCTCCTGACTCAGTTTTATAAATGATTATCTGTGATTTCGGTTTTGTCTTGTTTTTGTTCATGATTCAACACCTTTATTATACATATTTTTCAGTTGCCATTTTCATGACTTTTTTGTATAATCTCAAACCATTGTGCCAAGAACAAATATCTCATATAAAAATACTATTTACGGCTATAAAAAGGCTATTTTTAAGACTTCAGCTGTGTCGTTTAAGAGAGCAGAATCTCAGCTTCAAAAAAGACCTATAACTTCATTATTAATACTTCTCGCACTCTTACTTGGACTCCTAGTCATCAGCTCTCGATTAAAAACTCCCGATGTGATTGAAAAACCAGAAGAACCAATCTACACAGTCGAAACATTTTCCATTGGAGAAGCGCCGAGCATCTCTGCCCAAGCTAGGGTAGAAAAAACAGGCATCATTGTTATTTCTGCTCAAACTTCTGGAGTGGTTTCAAAAGTGAGAGTTTCTCCGGGTCAAAAAGTCTCTGCCTATAAACAAGTAGTGAGTTTAGCGAGCACATACAACGGTAGCAACATCCCTGCCCTACAAACCCAAGTGAGTAAAAAGCAATACGACTCAGTCGTCCAAACCTATGACGCCCAGAAGTCTTTAATAGATTCTCAGAAACAAATAGCAGAAAAGACTGATGCAAATTCAGATCAGCTACGTGATATTTCTAATCAATCTATCTCAGAAACAGAGGCCTTGATCTCTCTAAATGAATCAATAATCGAAACCCTCGACAACACAATAAGCACCTCAACTAGCTCTTCAGATGTAGAGGCAGCAAAGAAAACCAAGTCCACCTACGCTTCAGCAACAAATGCGCTCAGACAGTCTCTCAGATCAACTAGATATCAAGTTGATGGGGAAAACCCGCCAGCAAATCTTTCAAATTTGCAAAAAGATGTCCTAATCAAGCAGCTTGACTTACAACAGAAAGCCCTAGATCTGAATAAAGATATTAGCGAGCTTCAATATAAGTTAGCAAGAGCTCAAGAATCACTTATGTATCCAACCACCCCGTTCTCAGGAGTGATAGAAAGAGTCTTCGTTAGAGAGGGACAACAAGTGAAGCCAGGCGATAAACTTGCAACTTTGTTTTGCGATATTAAAGAAACGCAGCTTGTAGCAACTTTGCCAGCGGGCAGTGCCTCGCAAGTTTCAATGCTTGAACCTAGCTTGGTTTTTCTAGACGGCAAAAAAATCGAACTCTTTCCAGAATACATATCCCAAATAGCTACCGATGGTCAGTTAAGAACTATTATCTATAGTTTGCCGCAAGAATATAGCGAATTAGTAACTGAAAAAGGTCTTATCAAAATTGAAATACCACTTGGATCAAGCGACACCAGTTCATCAATGCCATTCATTCCCCTTAGCGCCGTTCATCAAAATGAAATTAGTACCGAAGTTTTTGTTGCCGAAGATGGCTATGCCAGGTCTAAAGTAATTAGTATTGGTGAAGTCCAAGGGAATTATGTTGCTGTGAAAAGTGGTCTCAGCGAGGGCGATCAAATAATCTTAGACCGAACTGTGGTCGCAGACGTTCGGATTAAAACGGAGTAGCTGTGAGCAAAAAATTCCGCTCCTATCTCGATCGCTTAGATTTTCCCAAGAGTCTTGGTACTGACTTGGTATCCAAGTACCTATCAAACATTCGCCTAGTGATGATCCTTATCATTGGCATCATTCTTTTTGGCATTTTTAATTTTATCACTATTCCTAGGCGCCTGAATCCAGAAGTTAAAATTCCAATTGTCACCGTCGTCACTACTCTCCCAGGAGCAAGTCCAGAAGAAGTGGAGTCTCTAATTACGATTCCTCTCGAGCAAGAGATATCCTCGTCTGACGGCATTGATACGCTAAACTCAACATCTCAGGAAAGCGTTTCGATTATTACTGCCCAGTTCGTGTCAAAAGTTTCACCGAATGAGGCGCGAGATGAAGTCCAGAAGTATGTCGACGCTGTCACAAATTTACCTGACGAAGCGACTACTCCCTTAGTCAATGCTCTCGACTTCGAAAACGTTCCCGTCTGGGAGTTCGTGGTCACCAGCCCTTCACATAGTCGGGCAAGTCTTGAGCGCCTGGTCACAGATCTCGAAAAACAACTAAAAAATATCCCCAGCGTTGGCAATGTTTCTATAAATGGCCTTGAAGATGAGGAAGTACAAATAATAATGTCAGCCGAAAAAATGGCTGAGATAGGCTTTCAACCCGCCCAGCTTAGATCGGCCATCAGCGCCGTCACCAAATCATCTCCAGCCGGAACAACGACTAATGCCAGAAATTCATATGGAGTTGCCATCGACGCTAGCACTACCTCAATTGAAAGCTTAAGGAATCTCCCCATTACTTCTTCAGGTCAAATTTATCAACTTTCAGATATTGCAGAAATTATCTCTAGGCCAGCCCCACAACAAAAACGCACATACTATGGTGAGAAAAATGGAGCTCTAGATCCAGCTGTAACCATTGGCGTCTATAAAAGTTCGGGAGCAGACATTACTGAAGCCGAGCAAGATGCAAAAGAAATCGTCGATGATTTTGAAAAAAAGTATCAAGGAAGTCTCAAAATCACCACCCTCACCAGCAACGCCGAAGACATAAACACTCAGTTTTCTGAACTAGTTGGAAATTTTGCCACCACGATTGGCTTAGTCTTTTTAACCCTGCTGTTTTTTCTTGGTCTTAGACAAGCCCTTCTCGTTTCTATAAGCATTCCCCTAACTTTCCTTGTTTCATTCACTGTCATAGGCGCCACTGGCCAGACAATTAACTTTTTGACCTTATTTTCTTTACTTCTAGCTCTAGGACTTCTCCTCGATGATGCGATCGTAGTGATCGCCTCAACCACTGAGTACTACAGATCAGGCAAGTTCTCGCCAAGAGAAGTTGGTCTCCTCGTATGGAGAGATTTTATTATTCCAATTTGGACGACAACCCTAACCACTGTCTGGGCATTTTTGCCACTGCTTTTAGCCTCTGGCATTATTGGTGAATTCATTAAACCAATCCCTGTAGTTGTGTCCTCAACCCTTCTGGCTTCAACTGCCGTAGCTGTTTTGATCACCTTACCTCTTATGGTTGTCCTTCTGGAACTTTCTGTACCAAGAAGGGTGGTGATTTTACTTAAATCAATTCTCGTTATAACCGTGCTTGGTTTTGCGATATCTTTCTTGCGTACGCAGCCCCTAGCTATTGCGATTTCTATGATTGGAATAATTCTATTTATATTAACCTATAGATGGAGAACGATAATTAAGAAGAGAGCTTTGGGAGAAATTAGTCACTCAAAATTAAAGGGCTTGGCCATAAGAACTGCAAAAATCTTTGATGAGGGTGTTGTAAATCTAGACTACTTGAAAGATAAATATCAAAATATCCTCAGAAGAATTCTTTTATCTAGGTCTGCCAAATTTCAACTTATTAGCGGCGTAGTCATTGTCTCTTTATTCTCCTACAGTCTCGTTCCGCTCGGATTTGTTCCAGGAGAGTTCTTTCCTAAAAGTGATTCCGAAATAATCTATGTTGGGCTTGAACTGCCCACAGGGACTAGCGCTACAGAAACAGAACTAGCTTCCTTAGACTTATTTGAGAAGCTAAGAAAATTGCCAGAGTTAAACTTCGGTACTATCGAACTTGGACAGGCTCTGGACACCGGCGGATCTAGTGGAGGCGGAGCTGGATCAGACAATATTGCTAGAATTTCGCTAAGAATAGGCGAAAAAAACACCAGAACAAGAACCTCTAGTCAAATACTTGATGATTTTCGAAATGAGTTTTCTGGCTATACAACTGGGAAACTAACATTTTTTGCCCAAAGTGGCGGACCTCCTGCCGGGAGTGACGTAACAGTGAAAATTCTCGGTGATGAGCTTTCAGAACTTTCTCAGATTACCAATCAGGTCGAAGAATATCTTGAGTCACAGCCGGGCGTCGTCAACATATCTCGATCAATAAAACCGAGCACAAGCAAGCTGTCATTCCAACCCGATTTACAAAGCTTGGCTGCCCAAGGACTCTCGACGAGTGACGTTGGTTTTTGGCTAAGAACAAGCATGGGCGGTCTAGAAGTTGGCAAGCTCCCAATAACAGCCGATAGAGATGAGGAAAAGAAAATAATTTTATATGCTAGCAAAAGACTTCTCCAGCCTGAAGAACTACCCAGTCTAAATATTGTTTCTCAGTCAGGAATCTATCCTATTTCGTCTTTGGGAAGCTTTGTTCTGAAACCAAGCTCAGCAAAAATCACCAGAGAAGAAAGAAAACGAAGTGTCACCATAACGGCGGGAGTATCTGAGGGTTTCTCAGCTCCAGAGACTAACTCAAAACTCTTCGACTATCTGGACACTCTTTCTTTGCCAAAAGGATACAATTTCGGTACGGGCGGCGCCAATCAAGAAAATGAGAAATCTGTCCAATCAATTCTCCAAGCAATGCTCTTATCATTTGTGCTGATTCTGGCAACAATGGTGGTGCAACTAAGCTCTTTTAGAAAAGCAATTATCATCATGATGGTCATTCCACTGGCCATTTCCGGAGTTTTTCTACTATTCGCTCTGACTGGCACACCTCTCTCATTCCCGGCTCTCATCGGAGTCCTAGCCCTCTTCGGTATTGTCGTAAACAACTCAATAGTCTTGGTAGATAAAATCAGCCAAAATTCAAAAGTCGGCATGAGCATGATCGACGCCATTGTTGATGCGTCTGGAAGTAGACTACAGCCAATCTTTTTCAGCTCACTTACAACGATAGTTGGGCTAGTGCCCATTACTCTTTCTGATCCTATCTGGCAAGGACTTGGGGGAGCCATTATTTCGGGATTATCGATCTCTGGAATAACAATGCTTCTGTTTATTCCAGTCGTCTACTCTCTTTGGTTTGAAGAAGAAGACAACAACTTAAAAGCTTCCTAACGAGAATTCAATCTATCAAGGAGGGTTTCTGTTTCTCCACCCACCCAGGACTTGGATAGATTTTTATCTGAATCAAGAAGCACAAAAGTATGTTGAGTCACAATTCCATATTTGTTTTTTAATTCATCCTCAGAATCAAAGTCAGTTTTAAAAATCACCAAAGAAGAAGGCAAGCTCGAAATGTTGACCAAAATATCTTCTTCAGCTGAGCGGCAAGTTGGGCACCAAGGCGCGTGAAAAAATAACACAGCTTCTTTTCCAGATGATAACGTTGCGTCTAAAGCTTCCTGTGAATATTCAGTATATTGGCCGAAATCAGCAGCATCAGCTTCCAAAATTTGCGAATCAACAGCTTCGACATTCTCAGTTTTCGATATCTTGGTTGCCCATGCAGGAGCTTCCCAAATCGATAACCTCACCCCCCAAAATTCTACAATCACGTAGAGCCAAACAACATAGATGACGACAAAAGAAATGACGCTTAATAAGAACAAGTTCAGCATCTTTTTTCTTACTTTAGCTTTCACATCCAAGCTACATCCGCGTGTTCTTGTCACATACCAATAAAGATAAGCAAAGACGATAAATGCTAGACCAGCAAGACGAAAATACCACTTATAACCCTCATAAAAAGTTGTTGAAAGACTAGAGGCAAAAGAAGTCGTCGCTAATCCGAGTAATACCAAGACTAAAGGAGAAAAACAACAGAGCCCCGCGATTAGAGCCCCAATCGAGGAAACAGCAAGCACATCTTTTTTAGATAGATCTTTCATGAGCCACAAATCATATCACAGCGTCTATTTTTTTTGCGTGAGATTAGTGACTGGCTACAGAAAATGCAGAATTTTTAATGTTTGAATTGGGGAAGCACTAAAATCATGTTTCTTTATAAATTCCGACAAGTCCTCTAAATCAATCCATCTAACTTCCGAAACTTCTGTTGTGTCAAATTCAGTAGGAGTAAGCTCAAGTCCTCCCAAAAAGATACCTGTTATCTCTTGTTCTCTCTCAAGCTTTATTAGATCACTGGTAACAAATTTCAGCTGAACCTTTACTCCAAGCTCCTCCTCAGTTTCTCGCACCGCTGCCTGCTGATATGTCTCCCCAAAAGTGACATGGCCACTTGCAGAAATACTCCAGAATCCTGGGTTAGTATCCTTATGCATACTTCTTTTTTGCAAAAGAATTTGGTTTTTTGAATTTGTGATGGCTATATCAACGGCACGGTGGATGATCGTATTATCTGAGTGCGCTTCTTTCCGCGTTACAGAACCTAAAACGTTGTCGTTCTCATCAACTCTATAAAATAATTCGGCTTGGTCGTCGTGTGGCATGTGTTCAAGAATACGTCTCTATCTTACCATCCTTGATGGATAAATATTATTCTATTCCGACGAGAATCTCTCTGACATACTGCTCATGTCCCAGCTAAATTTTGAAAAAAATATTTTACTCAGATAGCCTTGATAAATCGAGTCTGCTCTTCTGATTTCATATGGGTCAAAATTACTATTAACAATTCTCTGTAAAACAGACACAAAGAATTCTACATTTGTTACCTTAAAAAAAACACTGACCGCCATGTCAGACTCGCAGGCTGGTGAAAATCCAGTCTCGTATCCCACCTTGCACTCATCAGGATTTGCTACTAATGCATAGTAGTATTGTCTATACGAAAATAACAACTGCTCCAACGCCGTTACCTGCTCTGAGTTAAGATTTTTTGACTCTCCAAAATCATTTAAAGCAGCGTGAATTTCTTGCGAATCAAGCTCTGCTATTTTCATTAGCTCGGTCCATACCGAGCTTTCCGTCTTAGAAACTAGTATTTCGTCTGCATTTCTGGGGCCAATTTCACCTTGAGAAAGTGGTAGAAGTAAAACTATTTTCTCAGCTCTGCGTAATTTAAGTTCAGTAGTAATTTCATCTATTTTTTTACGATACTCTTCTAAGGAGTAGTTATTACCCGTGGAATTCTTTAGGAAATTTTCAACTTCCTTCACTAATTCTGGGAATTTATCTGCAATGAAATGGTAAGAAGAATCATCAATTGTCAGTATGTTGCCAACGAGTTCTGAAGTTAATTCTGAGAAATCATCCGATCCAATTAAATTGCCTTCTACCACTCGAAGTCGAAATAATAAAGAGACCTCATCCGTAATGTGAATTGGCCTAAAAACATTAATATCAACTAAGCCCTTTTCATCAAGCTCCTCAAGAAACTTCCACAATTCTCTTGCCTGTGAAACAGATAGCTCGCCGGACTCTGGAATAATTTCGCCAAGCTTTGACTGAACATCTGAAGGAAGTTGAGAAAATTCAATATCTCTGTAAGTATCAGCCCAGAGCGTCGATAGTTTGAGTAACATCTGTTCATATCTACAAAACCCATAGTTTCCCACTAATTGATATATCTGCTCAGCAGGCATCTCCATTAGTATCTCTGCTAATTTATAACGAACATCTGATATTTGTTTTTGTACCTCAAGGCTGGTATTTGATTTTTCACCAGTAGTTGGAATGTGTGTGAACTCATGGATAAGCACTCGTACAAAGGTTTCCACATCTTGTTGAAGCAGTAAAGGATAAAGTTCAACACTTTTAGAGCCTTCATCAGCGTGAAACCAAGCTGCACTTGGATCTGGAATGCCACGATAAGTAATTTCTGATAATGATATTCTGCCGTCATTTAAACCAAAAAGATCTGCTATTTTCGAAGTGGCTAAGCGAAAATCTTCGAGCCCTCTTGGAAATGATAGCCTTGGCTTGTTCGGGTCAACATAATCTTTGGGTCTGTAAGTACTAAGAAAAAAACTAGGGTCAATGGACTGACTTGGTTGGTAGCTGCTAACTATTGCTGATAACATTGCGTAAGATGGCACATAACCATTCTCTACAATAAATTCTAGGCTGACCCTCAATCGCTCTACTTCTTTAAATCCAATTTTGTGTAGCAACTCATCAAATTCTGGATCAATTTCTGTTGACTCAAAAATATATTTGATCACAGCATGGCTTAATCTTGCAGCCACCAATTCATTATTCGAATGATCTAAAGGCGATTGTACATAATCTGCTGCAAACTCTTCTATAAATCTGTCAATTATCGGCGAATCTTCTATAGATAAAGTGGCCTTGTCTACAACCTCGCGGAATACTAAATATGAGATAGAATCTCTTACAAGGTCTTGGTAGCCATTGACAAGCATTTCTGCCTGCGAATCAAGAGGAAGCTGTCCCAGATTCAACCAGTCTACTATCGGAACTGCATCCAAATAACTTACTGGCTGATGCTCTCCTGCAACAGCGAAACAAAATCTTTTATTTTGCCAATATTCTGTCGAGGGATCGCTAATAACTGCCTGTATTATCCTGGGCACAGAAGCCAATAGGACATCTGTGGGCTTGGATAAAAATGTTCGAAGCCGCACTAGCTCTTTGAGAGTTTCACTGTGAACATTTCCGCATTCTGCAAAAATCACCATTTCACTGATGCGTTGATCATTGTCAATGCCTGTGTCAGGACTATCTGCATGAGAAATATCAGGGATAGCTGCAACAAACAGCAATGCAGCGACAATAATATTAATAAGCTGATGACGTACTGGCAATACCAGTCTCTCTTTGGACCACTTCATATATACACATTCAGTGTGTATATTATAGTTTATCCTATAACATAGTAAATAAGGTAAAAATTATCGCTATTTCAGACAGATTGGAATTTATTTAGAGTTGTTCTGCTAGCCCAAGATACTTCTCACTTTGAAGCAGCTGCTCTATCTCAGCTTTAATATCTTTGCAGTCGTCATCTGAGTATCTCTGGAAACTTTCATAATATTCCGGACTATCCCCAACATATGGCAAAAACAATGCCTCTGGGAATGCTCTGAATCTTGGGTCATCTGTGGGGTGCTTCTCGCCATTAGACCTCACATAAAGTTGAACATGAATATGAGGCTCGCCCCTGGTCTCTGGAAAATAGCACCAATTCCCCATATCCTGATAATTAATTCTTACCACATCGATACCTTTTCTCCTTATCACCGTGGTGATTGCCTCACCACTAAGTCTAACCAGCTGCATCAAAGCCAAATATAAATCATTGGCCATTTCTGTTCTGTCACCGAATCTCTGTTTTGGCATCACTTTCGCATGGCCACCATTGTTTCGATCATGATGGGGGTGGTCAGCGGCAAGAACTAAGAATTTATCTGTTTCAAAAATGACTGGCATATTTTATATTTCGTAACCTGATTGTACATCTATCTTTTGATCATTTATTTTTTTCAAATCAACTTTTGATGAGTCCTGTATTTCCCTTTCTAACTCCAAACCATGCTCGAGAATTTTTTCTATCTTCACTTTTGATTCAGGGCGTCTCTCTACTAAATTTGCAAATCTCTCTCGAATCGGCAAAATGCCAAAAGGCCCAACCCTCATATCTGAATAACAGACGATCTTTTTTTCCCAAGCGAAGCTCTGCCCATTTCCGTGATCCTCATCCCAGCGTCCACCTTCACAAATTTCAACAATTCTTAAATCTGAGGTTATCTCTTTAATAATTGCTATTGTTGCTTCATCAGGAGTTTGGCCATATTTTTTAAGATACTGAAGACGAATCTCCCTAAGCTCATCTACTCTTTGCTTATCACCTTCGTCAAGAAGACTTGGATCATCGAAATTAAATTTGATAATATTGCCCATATCGTGCAGGAGGCAAGTTTTAATGACTAAGTCTTTATCGACTGATACGCCGTCTAAGTTGTCGCAAATTAGCTCCGCCAAGGCGGCTACAGTCAGCATGTGGCGTTGTAAGTTGGTGGGAATAGTATATTGAATGTAGATGTCTGAAATGTCCATAAATACACTATACTTAACTTATGAAAACAAATAATGGGTCAAAAATCATCTTCTATGGAGCGCCCTGGTGCGGGGATTGCGTTAGAGCCAAAGCATTTCTAGATTCGAAGAATGTGAAGTACGAGTATATAGATATTGAACAAGATGAGGCTGCTGTCGAAAAAGTCATCGAACTTAACAATGGGAATAGATCAATTCCAACAATTCTTTTTCCTGATGGAACGGTGCTCACAGAGCCGTCGAACGAACAACTTCTAAGACAGTTGAAAAAATAAACAGAGTTCCTTCACTCATACTATTCCCATGATCCATACATTAGAATAGCGCTATGCAGATCTTAATTGTAGAAAATGAAGAGAAGATTGCGAATCTTTTGCGCAAAGGCCTTTTAGAAGAAAAATATACTGTTGATATTGCCGTCGACGGTGATGAAGCATTGGAGAAAATCGAGATCAATGAGTATGATTTGGTCATTCTCGATCTGATGATTCCTAAGGTAAGTGGGGAAAATGTTTGTCGAACTGTTCGAAAAAGCAATACAACCTTGCCAATTTTAGTTTTAACCGCGAAAGATGCCCTGGAGGATAAAGTGGCAGTACTAGACGCCGGAGCTGACGATTATGTCACCAAACCTTTTGCCTTTGCAGAATTGGTTGCCCGGGTCAGAGCACTGATTAGACGTAACAAGAAAGCCGATCCCGTTGTTCTAACCATCGATAATCTTTCTCTAGATCCAGCCACCCAAACCACCAAGCGCGGCAACAAGGAGATTTTTCTAACTCCACGCGAGTATGCTCTTCTAGAGTACTTCATGAGGAATCAGGGAGTTTTGTTAACAAAAACTAGACTGCTAGAGCACGTCTGGGATTATAATTATGATGGTCTTTCCAATGTTGTCGAAACTTATGTGAAGTATCTTAGAAAGAAGCTCGCCACTTCTCCAAAAGAGAAAGAGCTCATCCACACTAGAAGAGGATCTGGATATATGTTCATGGTGAGGACATAAGATGTTTACACAAACAAGGCTCAAGTTAACGCTTTACTACTCACTCTTATTTCTTTCTCTACTTTGGGTCTTTAGCGGTATTGTTTATTTGTGGATGGGCAGATCTCTTGGTGAAGGTTACACAAGCCAAGTTCAACAACGCCGCCTCGAGCAACTAGAGTCTCAAGAAGAAATAGATGATGAAAAGCTTACCATCATAGCCACTTCTGGCGATATTGCCCTAGAGCAATTACTCACTATCGTTCTTGCCATTAACGGCATCGCCCTTATTTTTGTTCCAGCAGTTTCTTGGTATCTGGCTGAGGAAAATTTGGCACCAATTCAATCCATGTATGAGAAACAGAAACAATTTGTTTCAGATGCATCACATGAACTAAAGACACCGCTGTCCATTATGCAGGGAGAAATAGACGTTGCCCTAAAGAAAAAACGCACGCCAAATGAATACAAAATAATTCTTGAAAGCAGTAAGCAAGAATTAAATCGCCTGACTACCCTAGTGAAGAATTTGCTTTTTCTTGCAAAGGAAGATCAAAATAAGTATCTAGAAAAACCAGAGGAAATTGATATCACTGATAACTTGGCTACTTTGTTATCGCAACTAAAGCCTCTATATAAAAAGAAAAAACTAAAAGTCATTTTCAAGCCAGCTGACGAGAGTGTCGTGGTAAAAGGCAGCTCTATTCTAGTCAGACAGTTATTTTTCAATTTGCTCGAAAACGCCATTAAATATACTGAAGAAGGAAGTATTTCCGTAGAAATTTCCAGTTCCCGCAAACAGGCTAAGATTGTGATTGCAGACACAGGAATCGGCATGAGCAGTGAAGAGCGAGCGAAGCTATTTCAACGCTTTTATAGGGTAGATCAGTCTCGCTCTGAAGAAAAAGGCTACGGCCTCGGCTTAGCCATCTGTCAAACAGTTATTCAAAAACTTCACGGCCACATTGCTATTCACTCCACACCTGGAAAGGGCACCTCTGTGATCGTTCTTCTTCCTCGATCACGATAATCCCATCCTATTTTCAGCTTCCTCCCATCATCTATTTTGTATATTTAGCTATAAACAAAAAGAAACAAGGAAGGAGGCAAAAGACATTTCACAAAATATAAATACTTGAAACATTCTAATTTGTAGTCATTGCAGCAGGAGCCATAGTCATCAGCACAAGTCGGTTACGACATAACTAAAATTACAAGCTCCATCAGTCAACCTACAGTCGGTAACAACTGAATTAGAATCACGAGCCTATCGCAAAACAAGAGGGTAACACCTCTTGTTTTGCTTTACCAGCTTCCACCGCCACCACCTCCTCCACCACCTCCAGAAGAGCCACCACTAAATCCAGATCCTCCAGAGCTTGAGGAGGATGACGGGTTGTAAGATAAGTCGCTGCCAATGCTCTTGCTGAAATCCCCAAGCCAATTGGAATTACTCATACCAACGATAGAGGCTCCTTGCAGATAATCTGGAGGCTGCATTTGCAGAGACTCCATATCTTTTGAAAGCTTGCTTACAACTCCAAGGGCAACGGCGAAAGGCAAGACCTCTTCTATGAACAAATTCTTTTCTTTGACCTCTTCTCTCCACTTCCCGTACTGGATAGTTTTTCTTAATCCTCTAGCTTGCAGCCAAAGGTTGGAACCAATGGCAGATTTTTGGGGCATATTGTAGGCAATTATCAATCCAAATGGCAACTGCAATAGTAGCAAAGGAATTGGCCAATAAATACCAAGGTTTCCAACTGTATTCATGAGAAGAAAAAGTGTCAGGCCAGAAGACCCAAGAAAAACTAAGAACCCTAAGGCTCTGTCACTATTGGGTTTTCTTGTGTAGATTCCTCTTGCCACTAACGAATTATGTAGTTCTTCTTTGGCTGTCTGAATGGTTGTATAAAAACTTCCCTTGAGCCTGGATACCGTAGTTGTATCTCCCAAGGCAAATAAACCGTTAAACAAGTGTAGCTGAGCCCCTGAAAGGCCGTCACTTGTTTGGGATAATTTCTTAAAATCATAGTCTTTCTTTTTTCCAAAAAAATTTTTCTTTTCTATAGAACTAATTTTTATATATTTTTTGCGAGCTAGTTCTAAAATCTCGGCCACAATATCTTCAGTATCCACTTTCTCATCTAAAAGTGCTCCGGCCTCTCCAGGAGAAAGATCCTTGAGCGGTTCATAAACAAATGGCTCCCTGGCTCGAAAGCTTAGCTGTTTATACTTGGTTGGCTGATCGGGGCTCATGTCAAAAACATTAGGAGAAATAAACTGGATATCTCTGCCTTTCATACGCCACCAAAGAATCATCAATAAAAGTGGAAAAGGAATTAAAAATAAAGTCCAGTTGTCCCTAAGCCAAAGTGCTCTAATCTCAGATTGTGTTGGAAAAATAAGTTCACTATCAAGAGGCAGGCCAACCACAATAGTAAAATTGTCACCATACTCAATGGGCTGGTTGTAAATAAAATTCGCTGAATTCTCATTAAAATCTGTCTTGCACAAGCGATTAGAAGTGCCCACTTCTCCAGCAAAACAATCAATCTTTTCAATAGGTGCAAAATTGGAGGTTATTGAAGCCGAACTTTCTACAACTGGTATCTGCCATCCCTCGCCAGTAATATCCCAATAGAGTTCGGAGTGATCGCTAAATTTCCTAATTGCTCTCTCGATTCTATAGCTAATCAGATATGTTTTATCTCCGGTGAAAGTTGCGTCTGGATCTCCAATTTTTATAGTCAGAAATTTACCATCAGACGAGCTCGAATAGGGCTCTTCTTGGCCAGCGTCATCAGTGACAACTAGGTCTCGAACCGGCAAAACTTCTTTGATCCCCTCATGATTATAAGCAATGGGAATATAGCGATAAATTCCATGTTTTTGAAGATCGGTTGTGTAGTCTATTTGCTCAATAATGCTAATTGAGGTGTCTTGATTTATGGTTATATCCGAATGGAAGGAGCTGACTTCATCAACAAAGGCAAAGACTTTTGTTGACGCTACAAAAAATGTTAAGAAAGATATTGTTAATGCTAGAAAATATTTATTCATTATATTGACTTATTTCCAACCAATAAATACGAACTATTCTCCTCCAACACATTGAACGGAACCTGATCTCGTTCCAAATCACTCCGCAAAAAATTGTTTATGATAAATACAGCACTATCTTCAGATCTGAGAAGAGAAGTCATTTTTTGGTAAGCCATATTATCTGAGTATAAAGAATTTATATGTTGTTGAGAATAATAAACTGAGGCAGGATAAAAAGTTTCAAGAAGATAAATATTTGCATAGTGTCCAGCCTTTACTGAAATATCTTTCTCAGCACTGAAACTTCGAGAAACCGGATAAACCAAATTAGAAAACTGTTTGAACTGATATATTGACAATAATAAAATTCCAGCCAAGACGACTAACCATAATCTTTTTGAGCTTGGAAAAATGAGTTGTAAAAAAGAAATTAAGCTGAATGGAATAATTAAGGATAAAATTGGATAAAGTGGTAAAAGATGCCAAATTTGTGTTTCGCTGGAAAACAAAAATACAGAAAATCCTGCAAACCACAAAAATAAGACTGACCAATTAAATATGTCTTTCTTTTTAAGAAAAATGCATGCAATGGAGACAAGCACAGAAGTTAGAAAAACTTTATACCATTTTCCTACACCAATTGCTAAATACCTAAGACTCTCATGAAGCGCCCCAATCGAGTATGTATTTGAATCTCCCCTGGTCCCAATTTCTATAAAATGGTGATATAAAAAACCGGAGTTTTGCATCTGATTATACAAATACCAAGGTGATACAAGAATTATAAATATGGTTGCAGATTTTACTAAAACATTGGGCTTCAACTCTTTTCTACGAGTCCATAAAATAAACACAATCACTGGCAATAAACCTACTCCGACAAGAGTCTTCGTTAGAAGTAACGCGGCAAAACTTGCAACTGAAAAATAAAGATATTTTTCTTTGCGGTGAAGCAAAAAATATACCGTGAGCGATTCCCAAAACATGAAGGGAGCATCCAAATTTCCAGATCTGCTCCTGAATATAAACCACATACTAGATAACAAAATACCCGCTGCAGCTACTCCCACTTCCCAGCTCTTGATTTTTTTCCCTATTAAGAAAACAACAATTATTGTTCCAAGCCCGAAAGCTGCTGAAAAGAACCTTGCTGAAAATTCACTATTTCCAAAAATTCCAATTGAAATTGCTGAGAGAATATATCCCAGAGGTGGGTGATCTATAAAGGGCGAGGCGTTGAATTGAAGTTGAAAAACATTTTTTGTTCTAAGAATATTTCTAGCTATCTCTGCATACCAAGCTTCATCATAACTGAGCAAAGCGGTGTCACCCAATTTGTAGAAAAAAACAAATATTAATATTGATATAGCTACAAGCCAGCATAACTTCTTCATTAGATACTACTCTATAGTAATATGGCGTATAAACTCAAGAGTAGGTATTTTGAGTAGCAAGGTCTATCGCTTCGTACGCTACAATGGCTCACTCAATGGATAATAACGATCTAGACCAAGTCACCCTCAGCGAAGAGCAAAACCAACTTTTTGAAAAGTTGGAGAACTCAAATTCTTCGGTCTTCGTTACTGGCAATGCCGGTACGGGTAAGTCGCTTCTTCTTCAATATTTTAAAACCTACACCAAGAAAAACATCGTCGTTGTCGCCCCAACTGGAGTCGCCGCCCTCAACGTCGGTGGTCAGACTATAAACTCTCTTTTCAGAATTCCACCCGCAGTCATCACCAAAGATAAGCAAAAATCACTGAAGCTTAACTCGACTACAGCCACACTATTAAAAAACCTAGATACCGTCGTCATTGACGAAATCTCCATGGTGCGCGTCGACATGCTTGAAGCCATTGATTATCTTTTAAAAAGAGCCAGGAAATCACGATTACCCTTCGGTGGTGTCCAAATGGTCATGTTCGGAGATCTCTTCCAACTCTCCCCCATTGTCACCAGCAGAGAGCTCAGGCGATACTTTGATGAAATGTACGGCGGCGCATATTGTTTTAACGCTGATAGCTGGAAAGCACTGAATCCGGAGACAATTGAGCTCTCAACTATTTTTCGCCAGACAGACAATGCCCTCATCAGCCTTCTTAACGCCGTAAGAAACGGTAATCCTGAGCAGACCCATCTGGATAAACTTAATGAGAGAGTTACTACTGAAATTCCAACCAAGAACACAATTACTCTGGCTACCACCAACCAATCAGTGAGAAATACCAATGATCAAAAGCTGGCCGCCCTCACTGAAAAAGAACACAAATACAATGCCTATATCACTGGCAAACTCGAAGCCTCCGCTTTTCCAACTGAGGCAGTTTTAACTCTGAAAAAAGGTGCCCAAATCATGATGTTGAAAAATGATCGAGAAAAAAGATGGGTTAATGGCAGTCTCGGCACTATTAAGTCTCTAGGAAAAAATGAAATCAAAGTCACCATCGGTTCTGACACATATTCTGTCAACCCAGAGGAATGGAGCAAAATAAATTACGTTTATGATGCTGAAACCAAAAAGGTTGAGGAAGAGGTCATCAGCACCTTCAGTCAATTTCCACTTAGACTAGCTTGGGCCATAACCATCCACAAATCTCAGGGCCAAACATATGAAAGTGTGATTGTAGATCTGGAGGGCGGAGCTTTTGCTCATGGTCAAACCTACGTCGCTCTGAGTCGCTGCACGAATTTAGAAGGACTTTTCCTAAAAAGAAAAGTTGCTCCCAGGGACATTATTGTTGACAGCTTAGTGGTCAATTATATGAACCAGACCAAGCGCTTTCTCACACTCGACTAAGATGCTCATAGATAGTTGCAAATATAAGGTATAATGCACTCTGAGTAATTTTACTCAAATAGTATATATGCTTGTCATAGTGACAAGTGGAAGAGGAAAATCGTGAGAGATTTTAATCAAAATGATAGAGGCGGAAGCCGAGGGGGCGGAAGACGCTTCGATGGAGGGGATCGTGGACCACGTCCAATGCATCCAGCTACTTGTTCTAAATGCAACAAGGACTGTGAAGTACCTTTCCGACCAACTGGTGACAAACCAGTTTTCTGTAGTGACTGTTTCCGTGAAAACGGCGGTGGTAGTGAAAGACGATTTTCGGATCGTGGACCACGACCTACTGGCCCAAGCAATCAAGCTCAGTTTGACGAAGTCAACCGAAAGCTCGACACCATCATTGAGCTTTTAAAAGCTGATGAAGATGAAGATGCTGAGGTCGAAGTCGAAGATTCATCTGATGATGAGTCAGAAGCTGACGAAGCTTAACGCTTAATCGTTACTAAGTTGCGCCTGCATGGTGTGCCTCACAAGGGCACACATGCAGGCGCTTTTTATTACCTTTTTAAGCACTTACCACTTAATCAACATCTGCAGAGTTTGGAAAATATTCCAAAAAGTTAATACTACAATCAAGGCTATGCCAGGAATCGTTCGAAGGCGATGGGCAAGCACCCCAATACCTACCATAAGAAATGGTAAGACACTAATAAACATCCTTGAGCCGTACGGACCACCGACTATCTCCGGACCCCAAGCGGCAATAACATAGAGACTTAGTGCGAAGCTGGCCAGGGAAATTGAAGCTACTGCCCTTTTGTCCTTAAGCAATTTTGCCAAACCGACAAAAGCAATGGCGGTAATCGGCGCAAAATAAAACAAACCATTACCTTGAGAGAAAAGCACCCTAATAAAATCTGGTGACAACCAATTTAGCGACTGGCCTTGGATTAGATAAGGACTATTAAGTTGGTGATAGATAGTCCAAGTTGCGAGAAGCTGAATGCCAATGATTAGACTGGCCACGAAACCAGAGAATATCAATTTAAAGAAAGTCAGAGTTTTCTCGCGGGACATATAAAGAATTGCCATCGCAGACGGAATTGCCAAGACAACATCTTGATTTCGAATGAGGCTAAGAGCCCCAATGATCGCTCCAAATAAGGCCGCATCTTTCCAACTCAGACCATCTTTTTGACCAGAAATTTTTACCACTAAATAGAGTAATAAACTGGCTACAAAAAATGAAACAGTGTGAGAATTCAGAGGATCAACAAACACATAATACATAAGTTGTGTCGTAGCAAGGAAAATTCCAGTGGTCAAAAGAGCCACTTTCTTATCAAAAAGTTTGCAGAGAGTCAGATAGGAAATGAAAAGGCCTGACATGGCATAAAAAATAGCACTGTAGCCAACGAACAGCTGGACTATCAACGAATAACCATCAGTCAGAACTGGGAAGCCTACTTCATACAAAATAAAAACAACGAGTTGGGAAATCGCAAAGGCAGGAATCCACAAAATGCCCGTACCAGGAGAAAAATTGTTGGCCACTCGGCCAGTTTTTTCAATTATGTTAACTCCATTCGGGAAAGCAAAGCCCGACTCAACGCTTTCATTAGCGAAATCAATGTCGCCATCCATAACTAAGGACCGAGTATAAGCAAAATAATAATGTGAATCACCCCAAATGCTGCTGCCAATACGAAATACTGCCAGGGTATAGCTGAGGCAAGCCACGATAAAAACAGAAGCGAAAATTCGATAAACTGAGAATTTGATAAAATTCATAGGAGCTTCACTTTAGATGGCTATTGTAACTGCTATGATATCAATATGAAGACTTGGCAAATAGTAACTGGAGGAATTTTTTTAGGCTCGGTTTTGTTTGCGAGCGGCTTTGTGCTCGGTAGCTACTTAGACTTAGATAGCACTTCTCTTCTTAATGTCTCTCCTTTCGTCCAAAAAAAATCAGATGTCATAGAAAAACCGTACTTAAAATACTCAATTCCAAGCTTACACGAAAAAACTTATGCCCCCTCCTCTTTAAAGATACTAAAGATAATGGAGCTAGGCGAAAATTTTACAAGTTACCTTTACTCCTCAAGTGACGAAGATGGCAAGTCAATGACTGGACAACTAAATTTGCCAGCAACAATTTCAGATTCCACGCCAGTTATCCTGATGCTCAGAGGCTACGTGCCACCAAAAAGCTACGTCACAGGAGTAGGCACCAGAAATGCAGCTAATGTTTTTGCCAAGAATGGCTACATTACTATTGCCCCAGACTTTCTAGGCTATGGTGATAGCGATCCTGAAGTTGAAGATCCCTGGCAGGCTCGTTTTGAAAAACCAATCCAAGCCGCAAATATTCTTAAAGCGGTCGAGGTTAGCAACTTCGCAGTCCCCAGTGAACTCCCGGAAAATATTGCCTCTCAATCAGCAAAAAGGCCCGTCGGGATTTGGGCCCACAGCAATGGCGGACAGATAGCCCTGACTATGCTTGAAATAACTAGCGATCCTATCCCAGCCACCCTCTGGGCGCCTGTCACAGCCCCATTTCCCTACTCTGTTTTGTTCTATGCTGACGAACAAGACGACGAAGGTCGCAGCGCTAGACTTTGGATAAATTCGCTAGAAAAAGAATACGATCTCAGGCTTTTTTCGCTTTCGCAGCACCTGAATTATCTAGCAGGACCAATCCAAATTCATCATGGATGGCACGACGAAGCCGCCCCAAAACCCTGGAGTGATGAATTTGTTCAGAAACTATCCTTGGAAAATGATCGCCGCGAGTCATCAACAGACTCAGCTGAGCTGGCGCCAATTAAATATGAGTACTTTGAATATCCCAATGCAGATCACAACCTGGTTCCAGACTGGAACACTGCGATAACCCGAGACCTAAGTTTCTTTAACAGAGAATTACTCTAGAAGCTTCTTTTCATCTGACTCATCAAGAAGCGAACCTTGAGTTATGGTACGGACGCTCTCAACTTTTTTCTCTAGCTGTCTGTATCTAGTTCCCATCAGATCATCATAGTCAGTCTGTAAAGTTCCAATTGATCGACCATACTTGCTCAGCTTCTCACTAAATTTTTGCCACTCCTGTACAAAAGAATCGATATGCTTAATCACATCCTTAAGCTTGCCGCCAATCATAAAGTTGCGATAGCTTTCGAGAACAGTTCTCGCCACGATCAAGAAAGTAAAAGGCGAGACAATCAAAACTCTCTTTTTCATAGCCACGTCAACAACATCAGGAAACTGCTGATTTATAAATGAAAAAACCATCTCGTTGGGAACGAACATAATAGCGTAGTCAAGCGTGTTCGAATCTGGCTGGATGTACTCAGCGACTTTATCTATTTTTAGTTTAATATTACTGCCAAACTGCTTTAATAGTCGGGTGCGCTCATTCTTGTCCTTTGTCGCCGAGAGTTTTTGGATATCGCTATAAGGGAATTTTACGTCAACAGGAACGACTCGGTTGTTTGGCAAAAGTAAAGTTATGTCTGGACGAGAAGTGTTCGAGATCTGCTTGGTTTGTTTGGCGTAGTGAACGCCTTCCATTAGACCATTGGCCCGCATCAGATCCTCAATAATTCTCTCCCCCCACTCGCCTCTAGCCTGGTTATTAGACAAAACTCGAGAGAGTTGTTCTGTAGTTTGGGCAAGTTCCCCGGTCAATTTCCTGTGTTCGCTAAGCGAAGTGCTCAGTTCAGAAAACTTGTGGGATCTGTCTTGCTCGAGGGTTCTCAATTCTGACTGTCTCTTCTCAAGATCTTTTTGGAGTCGAGTCACAAGTGATTCGATCATCTGATGCTTGTTTGAAAGATCAGCCTTGATGGTTTCTTTATCAGATTCTAAAAGTCGCTTGCTTTGTTCAGCAATTTTTTCAGCGCTCTTGCCAAAAACTTGGTCAACTAAAGTACTGAGCTCGGTGTCAGTCTTACTTCTAAACTGCTGCTTCAGAAGAAAGTACATGATCACAAAACCAGCGATGACAACGGCGAGGAGAACTATCTGAAAATCCATATCGCTGTCTAGTATACTAGATACCACATGGAAAAGGCGCGCTCTCGGCTCACAACCACCCCAAGTCTTAAAAAGACTCCTCATTTACCAAAAATTGTCTTTAATTCTCGATACCTCCAGGCTGCTCCCATCGGACTTCTTGGTCTTTGTGGATTAGGAATCTTAGTTTATCTTCTGAAAAATATTGCACCTGAGTCGATAGCAAATATCCCCATTTATCGTAGTTACGGACCCCTCGTTCTGACCTTTCTTTTCACTTCTACCCTGGTCTCGGGCTTTGTTTTGTTAAACATCAGGCGGGGATTTATGGTTGGAATTTCCTTGACACTGATCTTACTTTTAAAATTGCAAAAGGTTCAACTTAGCTGGCCAATCATCCTTACTATCGTCGTCGTAGTCCTAATAATCGAAATTGCAGCTACTTATATTCGCAGAGTGATCAAAAAGACATAATATGATACACTCTACAGGATGAAAAACCAACAAAAGACGCTCACAACCTTGCTTTCTGATATCAACAATCCTAAGGCTATGGAAGAATTTTTGAATTCTTTCCTTTCAAAGACTGAGCTCAATCAACTTTCAAAACGACTCGAAGTTCTCACTCGACTTAAGTCAAGCGAATCATACGAGTTCATCCAGAAGAAACTTGGTGTTTCTAGTGCAACGATCTCCGGGCTCTCGAAAATTCAAGACACTAATATCATTAAAGAAGCTTTGAAACTTATCAGCATTGATAAAAAAGCTACAAAAATCGCGGATTCTCTCCGCCGCTACGTGCCGTTTCTCTAAGATTCGCTTATACTGGATTGGCCATGCAGAAGTTTTATATCACCACCGCAATTCCGTACATTAACGCCAAGCCACACATTGGCCATGTTTTCGAGTGGTTCCAAGCTGACGCGATGGCACGTTTCCAAAAGTCACTTGGTAAAGACGTGGCTTTTACCTGTGGCACTGACGAAAATAGTCTAAAAAATGTCCAAGCCGCCGAGGTAGCAGGAGTTAATACTCAGAAATGGCTTGATAAATACGCGGGAATTTTTAAAGATGCTTTCGATTTCTTTGGCATTGAGCTAACTCATTTTAATAGAGGTAGTGACCAAGAAAATCATTGGCCTGGCGTTCAAGAACTCTGGAATCGATGCAACGCTTCAGGAGATATCTATAAAAAAACCTACACTGGTCTTTACTGCGTTGGTTGTGAAAGCTACTACGACAAAGCTGATCTAACCGAAGATGGTCTCTGTCCCGAACATCTTAGAGCGCCTGAAGAAGTTTCAGAAGAAAATTACTTTTTCCGCCTTTCAAAATATCAAGAACAAATCGAGGAATTGATAAAGTCAGATAAATTGCAAATAGTTTCAGATCAATATAAAAATGAAATGCTCAGCTTCGTCCAAAGAGGTTTGGAAGATTTTAGTGTCTCTCGATCGATTAAAAGAGCTCGTGGCATTGGCGTGCCCGTACCAAATGACGAAGGTCAAGCTATGTATGTTTGGTTCGATGCTCTAAGCATTTACATCACCGCCATTGGCTTTGGTCGCGACGAAGACGAGTTTAATAAATACTGGCCCGCGGATGTTCATGTGATTGGCAAAGGTATTAATCGTTTCCACTCTATCTACTGGATCGGCATACTTCTTTCAGCCAAACTTAGTTTGCCAAAAACAATCTTCGTACACGGCTACCTAACTGCCAACGGACAAAAGATGAGCAAATCACTTGGCAATGTCATCGATCCTTTTGATTTGGTCAACCAATATGGCCTAGAACCTGTTCGCTACTTTCTGCTGAAGCATATCCCCAGTCACAATGACGGTGACTTTTCTCATGAAAAGTTCGTCGAGAGCTACGCCGCAGATCTTTCCAACGGCATTGGCAATGTTTGTTCGCGTGTGGCCAAGCTTTGTGAAAAGACTGGCGTTGGCAGTATTGCAAAGGCAACTGAGTTCGATCACCAATTCGAAATATTGCTTTCAACCTACGATCTTTCGGCTGCAGCCAACTGGATTCAAGCCCAAGTCATGCAGCTAGATGGCTATCTAAGTGAGAAAAAGCCCTGGACACTCACGGGCGAAGAGCAGGCAGATGTACTCAGATTGGCAGTAAATAAAATTCTCATGATCAGCTTTCATCTAGAGCCATTTATGCCGGAAACTGCTAAGACAATCTCGACACATTTCTCAGCCGAAAAAATAACTTCGCTAAAACCCTTATTTCCAAGAATTCAAAGCTAATGATTATCGATACCCACTGCCACTACAATCTTGAGCCTCTCTATGAAAGCTGGCAAAAGCACTGGAAAAAAGCTCAAGAGAATGACATTGTTGGCTCCGTTGTAGTCGGTACAAGCGCCGAAACTAGCAAGCGATCAATCGAAATTAGCGAGTCCCAACCAGGATTATTTGCAGCAGTCGGAGTTCACCCAAGCGAGATCAGCCAACTCAACCTTGGGGCAATCAAGGAACTGGCAAAGTCAGACAAAGTCGTCGCTATCGGTGAGATAGGACTCGACTACTTTCGTCTTAAAAAGAGCGATAGAGAAACCAGAAACCAACAAAGAATTGGATTCCGAACTCAGCTAGAACTAGCCGTAGAACTTAATCTACCGGCCATTATTCATGTTCGCGACCAAAGCAAAGGCGCCTACTGGGACGTCTTGGATATCTTGAAGTCTACTTGGAAATCTGGTTCTCCATTCATTCTCCACTGCATCTCCGGACCAGCGGAATATGTGACCGAAGCTATAAAACTGGGTGCCTATATAGGAGTGGCGGGAAATGTGGGTTATCCGAACAGCGGCCCCATTCGCGAACTCCTAGCCCAAGTTCCCAAAGAAAGAATACTTCTCGAGACAGATGCGCCGTTTTTGCCACCCCAAACCCATCGGGGAAAGACTTGTGAACCCTGGATGATTAAAGAAACATCTTGGCATCTGACTCATGCAATAGGCATCACCAGTGAAGAAATTATTGCCAACACCACCAAAATTTTTCCTCAGTTTCAACCTTACCAGGCGAATCCTGTTACAATAAAAAAATGAGACTTGCAGAAAACATAGCCAGAATTGTGCGCCGTCATCCGGTCAGAATGCAGCGGGGACTAGAGATTTTACCCGGATTTGTCTCTTGGTCGTTAATTCTTTTTCCAATTTGGGGCTCATTTATTGTCCCAGATCTAGTTGCCTATTACGTAATCACTTTTAGTGTCTACTGGCTCTACCGTTCGTTAACCATGGCGGGTTTGTCGATAATGTCGCATTTCAGAATCAAAGCTGCAAGCCGATTCGACTGGCTGACAGATCTCAAGAAAAATTATCCAGACACATGGAACACAATTAATCACTGCATTATCATTCCCACTTATAAAGAACCAATCGTCACTTTAGAGAGAACTCTCTCAGCTCTTAAAGCCCAAACTTTCCCGACCAAGAATCTTCATATCGTTCTTTCCTTCGAAGAGAGAGAGGGAAAAGAGGCTCAAGAAAAAGCGGCGCTGCTCGAGAAAAAATTTGGACATGAATTTGGCACCCTACTAACCACCTATCACCCCGACATCATCGGTGAAATTAAGGGAAAGTCTTCGAACACAGCTTGGGGAGCTCGCCAAGCGAAAGAGCATATCATCGATAAAAAGAATATTTCACTAAAACTGACAACTATTACTAGCGAAGATGCAGACGCCGTTTTCCACAAATCTTACTTTACTGCTCTAACTCAATCATTCCTCTCGCAAGAAAAACCCTACAACTGTATCTGGCAAGGTGCGATAGTTTTTTATAACAACATCTGGAAAGTTCCGCCTCCAGTCAGAGTTTTGGCCTCGATGTTTTCTGTTATCCAAATGAACATTCTCATGCGTGAGGACCGTTTAATTAATTTTTCCACCTACTCCACTTCCTTCCAACACGTAGTCGATATTGATTTCTGGGATACAGACGTCATCCCCGAAGACTACCGCCTATTCTTTAAGTCCTACTTCGCCAAAAAAGGCGAGTTTTCTGTTAAGCCAATTTTCTTGCCAATATACTCAGATGCCGCAGAGTCAGACACCTGGCTAAAAACATTCGCCAATCAATATGAACAGCTCAAGCGCTGGGCCTGGGGAGTGAGTGACGATGCCTACATTATTAGACAGTACCTGACCAGTCCAGACATGCCATTTTGGGATAAGACTATTCGCGTGCTGAAAACAGTTGAGGACCATTTCCTTTGGCCGGTTAACTGGTTTGCTATTACAATCTCGGCCTTCTTTCCGCCGCTCCTAAACGAAAATTTTAATCGAACTGTTATCGGCAAAACCTTGCCGCAGGTGACATCAACCCTGCTGACTCTTTCCCTAGTCTCAATGCTTGTTATTTTTATCATCGATGCCATTAATAGACCTCCAAGACCTGATAAAAACAGGATTCTCTCGATAATTCTTCAACCTCTGGAGTTTTTACTTCTTCCCGTGGTTGGCTTCTTTTTCTCAGCCCTACCAGGTATAGACGCCCACACTCGCTTAATGTTTGGCAAGTACATCGAATACAAAGTCACCGAAAAAGTTTGAGTACTGCTTGTGGAAAAGCAACGAGAGTCGCTATACTTAGGCAAGTGAAAAAATTTATTACCTCTCTAACCAAGCCAATTTCTCTCCTCGCCCTACTTCTTCTCCTCGTCACAATTCTAAGACTTCCCAACTTCTCCGAACCATACTGGTACGGCGATGAAGGCATCTACTTAACCATCGGCAACAGCATTAGAAACGGCGGCAAACTCTATACCGATATCGTTGATCACAAAACTCCCGTCATTTATTACTTAGCCGCAGTGAACTCGCAGCTTCAGTTTCGAATTGTTTTATATATCTCAATGATTTTGGCAACCTCTGCCTTTTTTGTCCTCAGTCAATCACTTTTTAAAAAATTATTTCCAACTTTTATCGCTGGCCTGCTTTTCGTGATCTTCACCTCTCTGCCGTGGTTCGAAGGCCACGTCGCTAACGGCGAACTCTTTGTGATGACTTTTGTCTTGGTCGGAGCCTGGCTCTTGCTCCAGACTTCGATGTTTAAAAAGTACTTTGAACAGAAAAAAACTACGGCGATTGTCCTCAAGAAAAAAGACTACTTCTTTCTTCTTGGTGCTGGTGTGTTCTTCGGCCTCAGTGCCCTAACTAAAGTTCCAGCTATTTTTGATATCGCGGGCTTTGGAATTATATTTTTCTTCATGCTGCTGCGCTCTGGTTGGTCAAATTTCAAAACAATCTTTCAAACTGCTCTTACTTTCGGCCTTGGCATTCTCGCCCCAATCATTCTTAGCATCATCTATTTCGCTCTTCGCGGCTCCGGCCAGGACTATCTCGACTTCGGCTTACTCTACAATTTTCATTATGCTGGGACTTGGGTGCCAAGCTTCTCGAGCGCTATCGTCGCCACCCTCTTCACTTTTAAGGGAAAATTTGTGGTCATGATGCTAGTTCTTGTCGGCTTATTTATCTTCACGAGGAAAATTTCAAAACCCCTTCAATTCGCCACGGCCTGGTTTGTTCTAGCCCTATTCGCCACACTGTTGTCAAACAGACCTTATCCACATTATTATCTCCAGACCATTCCCCCATTGGCTCTCCTCGTCGGCCTAGCCGTCAGCCAATTTGTAAATAAAAAAGGCAAGAAAGACCTCTTAGAAATTATCTTACCTGTTGCTTCCCTAGCTTTGTTCGTAGGTGTTCTTTTTGCTCTAAACGTAGGACTTTATCAGACAGGCTCTTACTACAAGAACTGGCTAGAGTTTACCCAGGGCAAAATGAGCAAAGCTGAGTACTACCAAACGTTTAACTATCTGATGAAAGATAACTATGAAGCCGCCAAAGTCATTCGCAGTGGCTCCGAAGAACCCAATCTTTTTATCTGGGGAACCAATCCAATGCTCTACGCCCTGGCCAAGGCAGTACCTCCAACTCGCTTCACGGTTTCTTTTCACATCGCTGATCTAAATGTTTATGATCAGACCATCGCCGACGTAGTGGCAGCTAAGCCTAAATTCATCGTTGTTATGAATGACGAACCGAATCAGCTCCCGGGCTTGGGCCAACTTTTATCCGAAAACTACATAATTAACGGTGATTTTGATAACTACATTCTTTGGAAAAGAATTAATGAGCCTCAAGGCCTGCTATACTAGGCTGAATGCAACTCTTTCAACAGTTTCGGATACAGTTTATTTTATCTTCACTTCTACTTGGAGCGGCTGTTGTAGCTAGCGTCATTGGCTTTCAAATTCTTCAACCAGTAATCCCGCTTTACTACACGGCTGCCGCTTCTGAAAATATTCTTGCCTCAAAAGAGTGGATTTTTCTCATTCCAGGACTAATGCTTGGGAGCAGTGTTTTAAACTTTCTGCTTCTGGCATTTTTCAGCAAGAGTAAAAGCACAATTTTCTCTCTTTTTGCCTGGGGATCAGTAGTCATCAACGTATTATTTCTGGCCCTTCTTACTAGAATAATCCTGCTTATTTGGTAATTTTATGTACCCAATAATTATTAGTTTCGTCCTTGCTTTCACAATCACACCAATCGTGATCATGTTTTATAAACGTCGCGGCTGGGTAGATGACCCCAAGAAAAATAAGCATGCAAAAACAACTCATAAGTCAGTAGTTCCCCGCGGTGGCGGTCTAGCTATTTTTCTCAGCGTCCTTCTAGCTTCAGTCATCTCCTTACAATTCGATAAATACTTGGTGGCTATTTTGCTTGGAGCCTTAATTCTCACCATCAGCGGTATTCTTGATGACATTTTCGATCTTCATCCCATTCCAAGACTCTTAGCGAACATAGCTGCCGCCCTTCTAGTCGTGGGTTCTGGCATTGGCATCGCTTATGTCAGCAATCCTTTCACAGCGGGCGTGATTCATCTGAACCAACCCCAACTAGTTTTGGATTTATTTGGCAAAACTAGAAGCATTTGGATTTTGGCCGATCTCTTCGCAGTGGTTTTCATCGTCTGGAATATAAATATTGTGAACTGGGCCAAAGGCGTTGATGGTCAGATGCCTGGCTTTGTCACGGCAGCCTTCATTTTTATTGGCATTCTCTCAACAAAGTTTAATGCCGACCCGACTTCTTTTAATACAACTAATCTCGCCTTCATCCTAGCTGGCGCTTTCGCAGGTCTTCTCATCTGGAATTGGTATCCACAAAAAATCATGCCAGGCTATGGCGCGGGCTCGCTCGCTGGCTACTTTCTGAGTGTCTTGGCCATCCTCTCCGGAGCTAAGCTGGCCACAGCCCTGATGGTTCTCTGTGTCCCAACTGCTGATGCCATTTTTACGATAGCCAGAAGAATCTACGCAGGTAAATCCCCGCTCTGGGGTGATCGCGGCCACCTCCACCACAAACTCCTAGATGAGTTCGGCTGGAGCAGACAACAAATCGCTGTTTTCTATTGGGCCGCCAGCATTGGTCTTGGTATTTTATCTCTGTATTTGAATACATTCGGAAAGTTGATTACAATAGCGACAACGATGGGACTCGTCTTTGGCCTTTTAATTTGGGTAAAGGTCAAAAAAAGTACTCAATAAATTACTGTGCTAAATCAAACAACCGTCTACCTCATCCTGAAATCATCCAGACCCCGTCAGTGGGTGAAAAATGCCTCACTTTATGCCGCCTTGGTCTTCTCTGGCTTCCTGTTCTATGACCCTCTAGACGCAGTTCCTTACTTCGTCACTGTCAGTGTCGCCGTATTCATTTTCACCATGCTTACTTCAGCTGTCTATTTAGTCAATGACATTATTGACGTTGATGCGGACAGACAGCATCCCTTTAAGAAAAAACGACCAATTGCTTCTGGAGCTTTGCCGCTTAAGACTGCGAAGATGGCGGCCTTTACTTTGCTTGGCCTCGTCTTTGTATCTTCGCTCTTCATGCCTCTCTTCTTTAGATTACTTCTCATCGCCTACATCGTTCTTCAAGTTTTCTATGCGCGAATCCTTAAGCACATTCCGATCCTAGATGTGGCCTCGATCGCCTTGGGATTCCTGATTCGCATTTATGCCGGAGCCGTAGTCGCCAACCTCCACATGAGTGTTTGGTTTCTTCTGACTGTGATCTCCGCCTCACTCTTTCTCGCTGTCGGAAAACGTCAAAGTGAGCGCACGCTTCTTAAAGGCAACGCTGACATAGACATGGGTTCCACCAGAAAAATTCTTAAAAGATATAGTGAGCGTCTGCTTGATCAATACACCGGTATGTTCGCCACTGCCACTTGGCTCACCTATGCCATCTTCACTTTCCAGAATGAAATGGAAGCACCGCGATCCCAGTTCGCCACCCTCTATCAATACTTACCAAGAGCTCTCCAAAGCCAAAAACTCCTTATGTTCTCTGTGCCATTCGTGATTTTTGGAGTCATGAGATACTTACAGCTCGTCTATGAAAGTAATCAGGGCGAATCGCCAGAGAGAATTTTGTTTAATGACAAACCACTTCTCGCCACCGTCTTTTTCTTCGGTCTCTCAGTGATTGTTATTCTCTATCTGTTCGTTTAGATCCTTACACTTATGCGAAAAAAAATAGAGCAGTATTATCCTGTGCTTCTCTTAACAATTCTTGCTTTCGCCTTTGTGACCCGAATTTATCGCCTGCATATTCCCGAGAACTATATGTTCGACGAGGTTTATCACGCCGTCACGGCTAAACTCATCGCCAAGAACGATCCGCGTGCTTATGAATGGTGGAATCCCGCCCCAGAACCAAACACAGCCGTTGACTGGCTCCATCCACCCTTGGCGAAACTCACTCAGGCAGCTAGCATTAAACTTCTCGGTGAAACCAGTTTCGGCTGGAGATTAAGTTCTGCCGTCTTTGGCGTATTGGTAATTCTGATCACGGTCAAATTAGCTGACGCCCTTTTTAATAATAAATCTCTTGCTCTCCTGGCAGGCCTTATCGCCTCCCTAGATGGCCTCCTTCTCGTCCAATCACGCATCGCTATGAACGATATTCATGTGACGTTTTTCATCATTCTGACTCTTCTGTGGTACTGGCAGCACCGCTCTCTAGGCAAACAAAAATATCTGTGGCTGGCTGGCATCGCTGCAGGACTTGCTGTCGCTTCTAAATGGTCGGGAGCGCTTCTGATCGGCGGCATTGGTCTCTACGAATTTTTGCTAGCCCTAAGCCGCCTATGGCAGAAAAGACAGCTAAAGCAACTGGTACCAGAAATAAAACGAGGAGCTCTACTAGTAACATCATTTCTAATCATCCCAGCCCTCATTTATCTTCTTAGCTACTCACAAATGTTTCTCCAAGGCAAAGACTTGAGTCACCTCAGAGAGCTTCATCGCCAAATTTGGTCATACCAAACTGGCCTGACCGCCACCCACCCGGCCCAGTCAAAACCTTTCGAGTGGTTTCTTGATCTAAGACCAGCCTGGTATGCCGTGGAGTACAAGGAAGGCACTAAGGCCAATATTTATGCCTTTGGCAATCCAGCTATTTTCTGGCTGGGAGCTATCGCAGTTATCATCACTAGCATTTTTGTGCTTATTAAAAAACACAAACTCACTGAACCGATGACATTCCTTCTCTTCATGTACTTCATGACTTGGGTACCTTGGCAGTTCTCCCCACGCGTCATGTTCTTCTATCACTACACCCCGGCCGTGCCACTCTTAGTAATTATTTTGGCTTATTCACTAATGAAAGTGTCAATTAAATTAAGGCTTTTTGCTCTCGGAATAATTATCGCTACATTTATCGCATGGTTCCCACACTGGACCTTGATCCAAATGCCGACGGAGTTTGTTGATAATGTTTATTATTTTCTGGATGGGTGGCAGCAGAGGTAGGAAAAAATCACTTAAACAACAACTCCTAACTGCTCCAATAAAATAAGCTGATTATTTTCCTTACTACGATCGATCAGCTTCTGATGAAATCCAGCCTTGTTTGATAAAACAAAGTATTTTTCATATTCTTCAAACTCTTTCAGAGAAGCAGCTTTTGCATACAACTTAGTTAATTCTGTATCTGCCATTTTTGAATTCGACCATTTAGCCTCCAAAAACACTGCTCTTTTAAGCTCATGGTTAAAACCAAGGCCATCTATTTCTGTCTGAGAATCCCAGTACCTTCCAAAGGAATCTAGCGGAAACAATAGTTTCTGATTGTGAAGTATAAAATCCCTCGATACCTGCTCAAAGACAACTTCCTCCAGCACATGAGAATGTTTAGCAAATCGTTTTTTTGTTTGGGTGATATTCCCAATCTCCAGATCGCTATTAAATGCATAGACATACTGGAACCAAAATCTTACAAAGCTTTCAGTAAGAATGTATAAGCCCTTGCGAGACTTGTGAGGCTTATCCTCTGTAACTGGCACTTCTCTCTTAACAAACTGAAGATTAATCAGAGTTTCCATGTATTTATTTACTAGCTGCGCATCAAGTCCTGTGGAGTTGGCAATTTCACTCGGTTGAGTTTTTCCCCAGGAAATAGCTTTCAAAATCGCAAAGTAATTATTTGGCGTTCTCAATTCTTGTTTTAAAACGTTGTTAACTTCGTTGTGATAAAGTCCTTGTTTATCCCAACATAACTCCTCAACTGCTTCCACAGCACTCCCGTACTTAGCAAACTGCTCCATGTACGCCGGCATACCACCGGTCACACTGTAGAAACTCATAAATTCTTCAAAACTTTTATTGGGAAAAAATTTCTGACTGGCTAAATAGTCCATCGGTTCAATCAACAGCTGACCCGTCAGGCGTCCATACAACTGAGCTTTATATGAAAGGAGTTCTGACTCCATTATCGACATGCTCGACCCGCAAAGAATCAGATAAATATTTGTCTCCTTAATGTATTCATCCCAGATCTTCTGAAACAAACTGCTGGTAGCCGCATCTGTCTCTACCAAGTAAGGATATTCATCAAGAGCCACAACGAATCGTTGCGACTTAGATTTTTCCTTGAGATATAAAAAAGCTTCCAGCCAATCGCTAAAGCCTTTTTTAGAAACGAAATCATCATCGAAATAATTACCGACAACTCTGGCAAATTCAGATAGCTGTTCTTTATGCGTGCGCTTATCAGCTAAAAAATAAATACCCTTACCGTCCTTAATAAATTGCTTTATAAGTTCCGTCTTTCCAACTCTGCGCTTACCATGAATAACCAATAGCTGCGCTGCCTTCTCATCCCAGAGTTTATTTAGTTTTTTGAGCTCGTTTGCTCTATTTATGAATTTCATAATGTGATTATACATCAAGAAAGTGAATTAGTATACTTACGAGTATATTAATCGTGAGTATACTAATTTATGATTCCTTAAACCCATCGAATTCGATGAGTTTAACTTAATAATGTAGGGTATTGACTTGATAAAAATCATATTTTTCAGTTTCCTACAAATTGTAGACGACTGACCTAAAAATTATTTTACAAGCAGGGGCAACATAATAGTAAAAACTTCACCTCCAACTGAAAAGTTATAAGGGATAATCTTTCCAGAAACATTGTGGAAACTAGTTGACAAAACAATATATGCAGCATCTGGAGGCAATCTAATCAAAGATGCTTGGCCCACATAAACAGAATCTATCCATCCCATATATTCTTGATTTGAATTATAAACAGAAACGCCTATCGCAGCCTCACCTGAACTAATTTCTCCTACGGATAATGAAAGGCTTTTGACATCACCAGCCAATTTATAAATATCTCGCTCATCATCGGGATTAGAGCTTGGTGTTGAAAGTTCTCCAGAATAGACTTTGTTGAATTCTAGACTTCCACGTGCGTCAGCATCAACAAACGTGTCATTTTCATCATTAACTGTTACATATTCTCTGTAGATCAAATTCCCATCCTCGTCATAGACTTCGACAAATCCTGCGGAAACATTCGAACTTAGAACAAAAAATTCATCCTGAGAAGGCACAGTAAACTCTTGCCATTTCGCCAAATCATCAGAATCAACTACCCCTACAAAGTATCTCCCTTCTTCCAGACCATCCATAGGAATATTCATCTCAAATCCACTGACTAATTCGGGATAATAAGAATTATAAGTAGGCACAGGATCTTCAGGGGAGATCGAATATTTTCCAATTTGGCCATATTCACTTCTGGTATCAAAGCTAAACGCATAGCTAGTATTATCAACATTCTTGATCTCAACCGTTCCTGTAAAAATATCACTTGGCAGGCTGAGCCCGTCTGTAGCAAATGTCAGTGTCATAGGAAGAGAAGTCTTTGGCGATACTCCAACTTCTGCAGATACATTGTGCTCCAATATGCTTCCAGAGCTATCCCTAAGGGTGACTGTGACAGTCATTGGCAGCGCAGAGTAACTCTCGATAGTCAGTGGAACTAATAATGACCCTTCAGCAACTACAGGTTTTTCTGAAGAGATAGATGCAGTTGGCCCAGAAACAGATGAAATGAGACTCGAATATGGATGACCTCCGCTAAAAGATATTACTGTACCGTCTTTTAAGATTAGTGGCACCTCTCGCCTTCCATTTTGATCAGAATCAGCCCAAACTCTAGTGGCTTCTTCAAATGACATGCCGCTACTCATCAACTCTGACATTAAATCCCAATATGCATCAACCAAGCCAGCACTATCAGAATCAGGAAGAGTTGGAGTGAGAACTGTCAATGTAAACATATCTTCGATTTGTTCACTGGATAAGTCGGGTTGAAGTTTTTTATGTGTCTGGTTATTTGATCATCCAGACTACTCAAGCCCTTATCATTAAACGGAGTAGTGTCATCTGGACCGCCAATTACTGAACCGCCACTTTCACACGATTCCCAAACCAGGATAATAGGCATGTTTTCTAATTGCTGATTTTTAAGTATTCCGAGTGCTATAGACTCCGCGAGTTGATTTGAGCTTATCTTGTTGTCGCCCTCAAGATATATATTGAATTGGCCAAAAATATTCTGGCCATGAGCTACGGCAGCAACAATAACTGGTCCGGATGCTGTCGCAATCCGCTCCTGCAAGGCTTTCAAAGTATCTTCTACTGGCTTTTCAGAGAAAGTAAATGAGGATCCTGGGAAGTCTGTCTCTGAACCTTGTGGTGCAAATAAAGTCATTTCAGCTGGATCAACTCCTCTTAGAACTAGCATTCTTGAGAACTTCTCAACCAACTCGCTCACTCTTTCCTGCGAAGGATTTCGACTCTTTCCAGCGATCATGAATGCAGAAACGTTTCCAAGATCATTTTTTTCGGGACCTTTTGTGATTTCAATTGGCTGCGGAGGCACAACTTCATATGCCCTTGCATCTGTGTATGTAAATATCATTGAGGCGGTAACACCCAACAGTGTCGCAAAAACAGTTCTCGCAAGAGGATCGCGAAGAGCTTTTCTGAGCAAGCTTTTTGTTCTTTTAGGCTCATTCTCTGGAGCACCTACTTGGGATTCTTTTGATTTGCGCATAAAAATTTAGATCATTTATTTCACAGAATCACCTAATCATGGGAGTATAAGTATTGTGTATTTACGCTTAAACTACTCGAAATTTCTCAGTGCTTGCTTCATTTCTGCAAAGCTGCAAGAAGATTGTTAATTTTCACAACCAAATCTGGGACATCTTTTGTAATCGCATCCCAAACAATAGAAACATCAATGTCCATATAATCGTGAATAAGAAAATTTCTAAAATCCGAAAGATCTCTCCACTCAATCGAGGAGTGTTCATCTCGGAAAGTTTTATCGATTTTAGTTGCTGCCTCACCAATTATTTCAAAATATCGAATGATTGCTGACTGATCCCATTCAGTATCTCTAAAATCTTCAAATGAATGCGTCTGACCGTACTCATGAATCGTGGCGATCGCGTCTCGAATATGATAAACATAAACCAAGTTATCTTCTCTCATAGAATACTAACCTGATTGGACATAATATTATTTTTCATATAACGACTGATGCCATTGTAACTAACAACATCAACTTTTTTCTGTAGCGTAGCTTCTAAATCGCGTTGCAAGTGCACTATTTTTATGCCCATACCGGCAGGTGGATCAATAAGAATGTCTACATCGCTTTGCTGATCTTGAGTGCCACGAGCATATGATCCGAATAAAGATGCCTTTTTAACACCATATTTCTCTAAAACTGGAATTATGTTTTGTACAATTGTGGTCATACACCTAGTATAGCATTTTTCTTATAAAGGCTGTTTATCCAACTGGTTGTTTGATGTTTTTGCCTATTTGCATGGCGACCACGTGTTTTATAAGATGTAAACAGTTTTGAAAATCAGACCAGCCACCATCAGAGATCTCTGTATATTTTTAATCGTTGAGCAATCTTAATTCTTGAGTAAATACATCGAATCCATAGTGAATCAGGTCAGAATTATTTTGTTCATCAACAAATACCAGCTCTGAACCTCTATCACTTTGATTCCAATCTTTACTCAAAAGATCATATTGGAATATATCTTGCTGCGTTATCTCTAATTCTTCTACCAGCTCAGTATTAATATTTTTTCTGTATAGCTTAGTCACAACGTGATTGGGAGCTTGCCATATCTCGTTCATTCCCTGTTCCTTGATGGTCGCATAATATAGATTGTCATCAATAATGCCTCCATAACGGAAAGAATCTTGCGAACCTGTACAACCTAACATGTACTGAAGAATTTCTTCAACAGATTGATTAAAACCAATTCTATACAAAGTGCCACTCCCTCCGCAAGCATCACCAAATGCCACCTCAACTACAATTTGTTGGTCGCTCGTATTAACATAAGCTAAATTTACTGCTTGCATTGGATTAAAGCCAATGATTTTATTCTTATAACTCCAAACCGCATCATTCATTCGATCTTCGCCCAGGTTGTACTGCTGTACTTCAAAATTTGAATCATGGACAGACTCGTCATAAGTAGTGATCAATAAAAAAATGCTCGACAACTGATCATTAACCCAATAATCAACAATTTTTTGCTCACTTGAAAGTACTAATTCAGGAAGTAAGACCTGGGACTGTTTATCAAAATTAATAACGACATATCTATTTTTTCGATCGGGACTCGGCTTTAGTACATAATCGTAGTCCTTTATTGTTTTAGTTAAAAACCACTCTTCCTCAGGTCCCTCTGAGGCTATATCAGGGTAGTCATTGTCAAATTGTTCCACAATAGGATTATTAATTTGGTTGCCTTCGCCTTGATCAATCTGCTTAAGCGCTGTGAAATATCCCATTCCAAAAGCGATAATTAGACCGATTACTGCAACGATAGCTGCTAATAAAAGTCTAGATTTCTTAGTTACTGGTTCTTGATTTGGAGGAACTTCGCTTGATTCTTGGACTAAGTTACTTTGTTGGTCTATTGATTGCATAGTCTCCATTCTAGACCACAGTCTAGCCAAATATCTTTGCCTGGTAAATTGTTAGTTAGAAACCACCCCACTCATCTTCAACAACCCGTACGCAGCAGTCGTTACTCCACCCTCAGTTTAATCAGTCTCTTTGACGTTGGCGAGAGATCAACGTTAATTTTATTGTTATCCGTAGAGCTACATACTCCTATCTCCAGCGTCTCGTCATCTACATATCTATAAGAAGTGTTTTGCGCGGCATTACCAAAACAATTAAATGTTTCATTTGATCCCAAAAATAAAACATTATTGTGTTCTAAGGTGGCCAAATCAATTAGTACTAGCACTTGATTCCCCGCATCTTGGTAAGAGCATATTTCAGCATAAACTTGTTGCGATTTACTATTTAGTGGCAGACTGTCACAGCCATACATATCTGGTAGTTCTCTTATCCATTCAAATGAATAAATTGCTTTTTCAGTTGGAAGATCTATCAGTATGTCAAATATTCCACCACTCCCTTCTATGTTAGAACGAAGAAAAACCCTGCCAGAATCATTTAATATTGATTTAATCCTGAATGACCCTTCGGGATCTGAAAAATTTAATTTCATGTTTAGCTTTGTTTTCTGCAAAACACCCTTAGCATCATTTATCTTTGATTTAGCTAAAAAAATAGGCTCATTAATGTTGTCGGAATATCTATGGTCAGTTGCACTTGTCGTCAACGGGTCAATATCATAAGCCTCCCAGGTGAGATAGTAGTTATAACCATTGTATGAGGTTAGAAACTGACTTATGTTTTTCTTTTGCTCGCCTGATTCGGAAAGCTTATTTTCTGGTGAAGTGCTTGATCGAGAAGATTGGTTTACTTTTGTAATTAATAAGTTAACAGCTATAAAAGAAGCTAAAATAATCGCTGTAATAATGTAAAAATGCTTTAGTAATTTTTTATTGGTATTCATTACTAGCCTTATTATAAACCCATCGAATTCGATGGGTTTACCCAACCACCCCACTCATCTTCAACAACCCATACGAAGCAATCGTCGGCGAATCTTTAATCTCGCCACTTCTAACCATTTCCTCAAACTCCTCAAAAGTCACTGCCTTATTCTCCATCCCAGCCTCCGAAACTTCTAACTCTTTCTCGCCTTGAACTAGATCCACTGCCAGAAAGACATAAAAACCCTGGTTTGAATAACCATAGGCCTCAAATAAGTGACCAAGCTGCTGCAACGAAGTAGCCTTCAGACCCGTCTCTTCCCTCAACTCCTTCCTCACAAGATCCGTCACATGAATGTCGGCATCCTCCTCGTATGAACCCTGCGGAAATTCCCAATAACTACCCCTCACGGGATAGCGATACTGTCTCACCTTCCCAGACAACCATCCATTTGTTTTGATAGACGGTTTTAGATGATTTTTGTTTGATCATAAAACCCACTCTGGATCATCACTTTTCATTTTTCCTCTCCTCAACAAGTTTCTTTACCATCTTGTCAAGGTCGCTCTCAAATACTCTATCTTGCACTATTCTGAACTTCTCCCATTGATTCTCTGCAAACTTCCTGGCAGTTTCGGCAGATACGCCACCTTTGTCATCCAAAATCTCTCGTTGATCAAGCTTCAAGTAATCATCTAAATGCTTACTCCAGTCCTCCATTGTCATGGGAATTTTTCGTTCGGCTCTGTTTTCGGCCAAATCCAAAAAAGCATTTACCATTTTACCTAACGCAGACAGCTCGCTCTTAGTTAGATAATTTTTTGCAACGGTTACATCAGATTTCAATATTTTTCCCTCAGGGGATTTCTCCCAAGAAGTCAATCCCATATTCTTAATATCTTTATCAGCCCTGCTTTTAATCAACTCGGCAGCTGTGTGTCCATGAATTGCGAAATGAAGCTTATTTTGGACCTTGGCGAAAAAATGTTTTGTAATTAATGAGTCTTTGTTGTAGTCAAGACTGGTCGCATAGATATCAGCCACTTTTTGATAAAATTTCCTCTCACTCAGGCGTATTTCTCTAATTTCTTCAAGAAGTTTTTCAAAATATTCTTCACCAAGAAAAACTCCGTTTTCCAAGCGCTTTTTATCAAGCACATATCCCCTAATAGCAAAGTCTCTAAGGACTTGAGTGGCCCATCTTCTGAACTGAGTTGCACGAACCGAATTAACTTTATATCCAACAGAAATAATGGCATCTAGATTATAGAAGTCAACTGATCTTGAGACTTGTCGCTTGCCTTCAGTTTGAACTATTAGGAATTTCCTAATAGTTGTTTCTTCACTTATCTCTCCAGATTCATAAATATTTTTCAAATGCTCATTAATAGTCGGAATAGTAACTTGAAAAAGTTCTGACATCATCTTTTGAGTCAGCCAAACTGTTTCATCTCGGTATTTAACTTCGATACTTTCTTCCCCAGATTGAGAAGTGAAAATAAGAAACTCCGCAGTACTATTCCTGATAGCCAATAATTTAGATTTATTCACAACCACCTCCCCACCTCCCCTAAAACCCTCTCAGCAATATACTGATGTCCTTTTTGATTAGGATGCAGGCCATCACGGAACAAGTACTCAGCCTGCCACTGCTTCTCACTAAGCTCCACACCAACATAAGAAATATTTTTCTGATCACAGAGATCTTCGCACTTCTTCTCGAACATTTTTCGACGCGCGTTGGTGAAATAAGATTTTCCGCCAGTCAAAGGATTGTGCTTCGGATTCGTCTTACTTTCATCCACGTATCCACCACCCACGACGATCACCACGTCACTTTTCTCTTTCAGTAGATCGAGCATCTGAGCCATTTGAGTTTCATATTCCTCTAGGCTTGAAACATAATTCGTGGGAGTATTCTCAGCTTTGGCATTGTTTCCTCCAATAGAAACAATCGTGATAATTTTCCCAGCTCTACCATATTCTTGAATTAAAGTTGGAAATAATTTGGTGGCAAACTCAATTTTTGCACCCGACTTTCCTAAGTTGTAAACTTCATACTTCTCTCCAATTCCATTTTCGCCATACATTTTTTGATGGAGCGACTGTTTGACGAGATCTGCCCAGCCACCATTTTCAGCACCCACTCCGTAGACACTGCTTGAACCGAGGATGAATATTTGGGTGATCATTTTTTTTCTTATTATTGAGAATATATTTTGCTACTGATTGATTCGAATATATCTCAAAAAGATAAACTAAGCCAGCTAAGTTATTTGATCAAAACAATTATGCAACCTTAGGCAAATGAGCCATTGCAAGATTACCCATTGCTTGCCCACCATGTTTCGCTCTATATCTATAAGAATATCCTGTACCATTCTTGTGAGAATCATATGTACAAATACCAGTACCACTGACATTAATTCCATACTGCGACAGCTGTCTTATCAGGTAGCCTTCAATGTCGAGCGATATTCCATTTTCTAATTGCGTTGCGAACTCACCAAAAATCCTCTGCAAATCCATAACTGTTCCAAATTCATCATCATGAAAGTCTGGGCAAATAACATGATTTGGAGCCTGTAGTCCAGGACTTATCATCACAGATATATCCGATGGGTTATTACATATGTCTATTAATGATTGTACCCATGAGAAACTTGTCCCCCTGATCACTTGCTTTCTTCCGGCATGAACAATGCCGCAACAAGGACCAAGCTTGGTGTTAGCATTAATAAGCAGACTAAAGCAGTCTCCAGGCTTCATCATAAGAAGATAGTCAGCAAAAGAAATAATTCCCTCGACTTCAATCCTATTTGTTTCATCATATTCCTGAATAGCACAAAACCTTGAGGCCGTTGAAATATTTCCCCAATCTAAATCGACAAGCCTCTCGTCTCTAGTTAAAAAAACAACTTTCTTCTGGCATCCAGGGAAAGAGTTCACGAAAATAGTCCTTTCTTTCGAATATCCAAGATTATGAATTATGCGCGCAATGTCACTTGCGATAGCTACTTTTTCTTCGGGGTCTTTAGCTCCGTTGTAGTTTCTTGGGGTTTCACCGCTAAAATCCATGAAGTATGCTTCTCCATGAAAAATATTTTGCTCACACGAGATTCGTGACATTGTGATGCATTATTATACATATTTGATGTGTATATAGCAATATATAAATTAATTATTGGGATACTTTTTTATGAGCTAACAATGCAGCATATTTGACAGTAGAGTTATAATTCCTCCCATGAGTATCGAAAATCCTTGTAGATCTATTGATGGGTGCAGTAATTGCTGTCACAACATCACTCTTGAGATGAATCAGGATGAGTATGAAATTTGGAGCCGTGGCGTTGACACTAGAATTGGCACAGATGCAGTAATTATTGCACAGTGGACTTTGCTAAATCTTTTGGGTCAGACGAGAGATGGCGTTTATGTTGACCCACCAAATCAAGAAATCGGAATGAATACCTACGAAGTTGCTGTCTTTGGATCCTGTCCACATCTTGACTGCAGGGGCCAGTGTGACATTTACGACTCAAGACCGAGTGATTGCAGGGCGTTACTCAGGAAATCTGAACTTTGTGATGGATTTAAGGCAAGGGGAGGTAAGACGGTAAAGATTTCTTCGATGTTTACTTAATTTTTAAGAGGTCTCACTCCTAACAATGAAACTTCTCAAAAATCTCCTCACCCTTTTTCATCACAAAAACTTTGCCAGTCACCTTACTACCCTCATCACACAGCTCAACAATTTTCTCAGCAATTTCTTCAGGACTAATCGCCTCATCCATATACTGAGGGAAATGTTTGGCGTAGGCTTCTGTGGCAGTATCAGAAGGAGACACAGCATTCACCTGAATATTTCTATCACTCAGATCATCAGATAAACCAATTGTTAAATCCTCCAAAGCCCGCTTGGACGCAAAGTAGGGAACCCAACCCTTGCCACCATTTTCAAATGTTCCTGACAGATTCACGATCTTTGCACCAGAGGGCATCTTTGGCAGCAGGCCATGAATTAATAAAGAAGGAGCTGTGAAGCCAACTGCATATGTATCTAGAATGACTTGCTGATCAAAATTCTGATAATCTGTTTCGGCATAGACTTCTTTTTCGCCATGCCAAATACCCGCGATGTTGATCAGGGCATCTACAGCGTCAAGCTTTTCGACCAGTGTCTCGATCAGTTTATTTATATTCGCGAGCTTACTGAGATCAGTGGGCAATACAAAAGAAGATCCGCCCGATTCTGAAATCATCTTGGCTGTTTCTTCCAGCCTCTCTTTAGAACGCGCGACTAGAAAGACTTGATATCCAGCCTCTGACATTTTAATGGCAGTCGCTCTTCCAATCCCTGTACTGGCTCCTGTGACTATGGCTGTTTTCATGGATGTTCCTTTATTGTGATCAAGTCTTGAGACTAATTTCTTCAGCTAGTTGAATTGCTGATCTCAAAGCTTGAGCTAATTCCACCGCTTGCTCCTTACTAAATTCAAGAGCCTCTATATTTTCAGGGTTAGTATTACTAGAAGCCTCAATGACAACTATATCTCCAGTCATATAGATCGCTGCATAAGACGCACCTAACTCAATTTTATTTCTGTCACTAGCTGCTTCTTCAAGTCTTCTGATTAATTCTTGCACTTCTTCGATAGTGGCTACAGCATATATCTGACCATATCCCTGGCCTAGCTCCTCATCTCCTGGTGAAAAAAATGTTATACGAATGTCTTTCGTTCGCCCAACATCGATAGTGACATAACCACTTATTCCTTGGACATCGGGTTCCTCGTACGCTGGTGGAGTTTCGAGCGGCCCTATTTGTTCTTGCATATATTTATTCCTTTTTCTTAAAGCTAAGTATAAAGATAGATTAATTATAAATACTTTTCATCAACTCCGTATACACTGCTTGAACCGAGGATGAATATTTGGGTGATCATTAAGCAGTAACTTCCCAAGTGTTATTATCAGGATCTTTGAAATAGGCAACAGTCTGTCCCCATGGCATCTTTTTTGGACCCTCAAAGATTTCTACTCCCCGATTGATAAGATCCTCGCATGCTTTGTCCACATCTTCGACTTGGTATGCATACACAGCTCCACCACCAATATTCATATGTTCTTTCGGAAACATAATTCCAGCTTTGTCATTCTGGAAAATCGCCAACAATGTATCGTTAAGCTTGAAGTCAACGTAGCCATCATCACTTGAGTTAACTTCCAATCCCAATACGTCCTTGTAGAAGACTAAAGATTTTTCCAAGTTCTTAACTAGTAAACAAACGGCGTAGAGACTTTTCATAGTTTTAAACCCCTTTTACATTATCCTCTGTCATGATGATATTTCCAATTCACCCAAGCTCAAAAAATCTTCATCTATTTCTGTCAAGTACCCAATTATTCCGACAACATTCTCTAAACTAAACGAGCAAAAACAGCAGGTGGCATTTTAAGGGATCGGTGGATCCTGCGGTTGTTGTAGTAATCGATCTCATGATAAATGGCTACTA
>Ga0210057_1000630_pt1 | contig 57579 bp, 53 predicted proteins | sample CryGeyCG2114_010_2_FD_183968 | JGI IMG/M metagenome (GOLD analysis project Ga0210057, IMG submission 183968) | Groundwater microbial communities from aquifer - Crystal Geyser CG10_big_fil_rev_8/21/14_0.10 (SPAdes) (version 2) | ecosystem: Environmental > Aquatic > Deep subsurface > Groundwater ...
GCTATCCACTTATGACTTCCAGCAAAATTCAAAAAAAATTTGCTGCAAAATATTGCAAGGGAAGTATTGCGGTTGGGGATTTTATCAATAAATGGTATGGTATAGCTTCAAATGCGGTAATGTATGGAGGAGTAAATAGACCAAAAAAAAGTTCAGCTAAACCAAAAATTCAAAATTCTGCTGTTTTTTTTGGAAGACTAGATAATCAAACAGGGATAAAGGAATATTATAATGCCTATTTGAGGTTAAAAAGAACTTACGAGAACTTTTCGTTCCAAGTGGTGGGCGAGGGTGAATACGCACCCAAGCTTAAGGGCTTATTCATTTCACCATTTAAGTCAGATATATCAAAGTACATTCAGGATAGCCGTTTTATATTTGTTTCCCGTTATTTGTCTATGCTTGAAGCTATGGTTGAAAAAAGGTTAGTGTTTGCTGTTTATTCTGATCCAATAAAGAGAGATTATCTGATAAACTCACCGTTTAAAAATCACCTTGAGATTTGTTCCTCGGGTGATGAAATTTATGAAAAAGTAAAATATTACCTAGAACATCCTAGAGAAGAAAGAAAACTTATTGAATCTGGATACAAATTTGCAAAAAAGTTAACGTGGGAGAGCGTAGTAAGAGATTATATAAACTTGTGGGAAGAAACTAAGAGGTAATTTTATTCAGAGTTTTTATAATATACTGTTGTTCTCTTATTGTTAGCTTAGGATAAAAAGGCAAAGAGATTGTAGAGTTTCCGATTATTTCAGCATTTGGAAAGCCCCCAATGCTGTAATTGTATTTATTTTTATAGTATTTCATTAAATGAATCGGTCTAAAATTTACAGCTATTCCAATCCCTTTGTCTTGCAATTTGCTTATTGTCAAATCTCTCAGTTCTTCTTTTACTAAAATTGTATATAAAAGGCGAGCATGCTTGGTGTTAGGTGCTAATTTCATGGTTTTTATATTCGGACTATTCTTAAATCCCACTTCATACCTTTTATAAAGTTCTTCTTTCCTACTCAAATGTTTTTCGATTCTTTTAAGCTGATTTGTAAGTAGAGATGCTTGAATATTGCTCATGTTTGACTTATATCCTAGAAATTCCATATCGTAGTGTTCATATTTTTTATGGTATCTGTTTTTAGCATCTTTATTCATTCCGTGAAGTCTTGCCTTAATTAACCACTCATAAAGTTTTTTATCATTTGTCACAATCGCTCCTCCTTCACCGCTTGTTATGTTTTTAGTAGCATAAAAGCTAAAGCATGCCGCATCAGAAAGCTGTCCAGGTCTAATCCCATCCCGAATCCCCTCTATGCAATGAGCTGAATCTTCAATAATTTTAAGTTTGTGCTTGCGGGAAATTTTTTTTATTTTTATCATATCGCACATCTGGCCGTAAAGATGAACAGGTAAAACTGCCTTTGTTTTTTTAGTAACTGCTTTTTCTATTAAATCAGCATTTATGTTTCCGGTTTTTTCTTCCACATCTACAAATACAGGTTTTGCTCCACAATATTCTATAGCATTTGAGGTTGCTATAAATGATAAAGGAGTGGTAATAACTTCATCGCCGTCTTTAATTCCTAGTCCCTTTAGAGATAGAAACAATGCGTCCGTGCAGGAATTGACGCCTATTGCATATTTTACGCTTAAATAGTCGGAAAACTTTTTCTCGAACTCTTCAACGGATTGACCGGTTGTTAAAAAAAATGATTTTAGGACACTTACGCATGCACGTATGTCCTTTGGCGTAAGATTATGCTTATAAAATTCAATTTTTTTCATTAAAATAGTTTGCCGCGAATTTTTATTTTTGATAAGAGGTCATTAGATTCGATTAAATGCTTATAATACCATAATGTATTTGTTCTCAAGTCATCGGTAATTTTTCCTTTTTCTAAAGCTTCCTTTATTTCTCTTACCCCATCCTCAATTGTTTTCTTAGGTTTAAAATATAAAGCCCTTGTGAATTTGTCGAAATTGACTCTGTAAGATCTTTGGTCGGGATCATCGGGAGCAATCTCAATATCAATTTCAGGAAAAAATCTTTTTAGGATATTTGCGACTTGAAATACCTGATAATTCTGGTCGTTACTTCCGACATTAAATATTTGTTTGTTAATTATTTTTTTTTGAGCATCGAGGACAATATAAAAAGCATTAATACAATCATCAATATGGATTAAAGGTCTCCATTGTTTTCCGCCTCCAAGTATGAAGATTTTTTTATTTTTCCATGCATGCAGAGTCATAAGATTTACTATCAAATCAAACCTCATCCTTTTTTCAGAAAGACCGTATAGTGTAGAAAGCCTTAGGACAGTTGTGCAAAAGCTAGAATTACTAAGTTCAAGTATTTTCTTTTCAGCAGTTATCTTTGATTTTGCATATTCCGAAAGAGGATAGAGTTTTGATTTTTCATCCACCTTATTTTCTCCCATTCCATATACACTGCACGATGAGGAGAAGATATATTTTTTTACCCCTGATTCTTTTGAAAGTCTCGCAAGTTTTACGGCGCCTTTATTATTAATTTGCTGAGTGACTTTCGGATTAAGTTCTGATGCAGGGTCATTTGAAATAGAAGCGAGATTGATAACCGTGTCAACCCCCCTGAGCAAATTTTTATCAAGTGCTCTTATATCCTCTCTTACAATCAATAGCTTCTTGTTTTTTTCCATGCTTTTTAGAGTGTTCCCGAAATAAAATCTGTCTAGAGCCGTAACACGATATCCTTTATCAAGAAAAAATTTCGTCATTCGTGAACCGATATATCCTCCGGCTCCGGCTATTAAAATATTTTTCATTTCTTTCTTAAAACGTATATCTTTTGTATTCCAAAATCACCCGAATTTTCAGTTTCTTTAAATTCCGCAAAGTATTTATTAAACGAATTTATAAAACTATCCTCACTTTTTTTATTCAAAGTTAAATATCTTAGGAACCTTGAAGCAGCGTAGTAAACGCTTGAAAATTTCCTAATCTCTACAATTTCAAAATATCTATTAAGAAATTTCTCTAATTTTTTTTCTTCTAAGTATAAATTAAAATCGTGAACTTCTAGAGGACTCATTCCGGCAACTTTTCTTAGGCTGTTTATGTTTTTTAAGGATCCGATAAAAGCCTCAGACATAATATAAAGTCCGCCAGGTTTAAGCACTCTGTAAATCTCGAGAATTGATTCTTTCTGCAGTTTCCAACTCAAAAGATTGATTATTACCCTTATCGTATATGCCTTGTCGAAAAAGTTATCTTTTTCCGGAATTTCTAGTATATTGGCATGGTAAAAATCAATTTTGTTCTTTTTATCCTTTACTCTCTTAGTTTTGTTAGCATGGAGAATTGATTTCTTACTATAGTCGAATGCCCTTACTTTAATTTTCTTATTCTTACTAATTTTAAAGGTCGAATAACCATTCGAACAACCCGCGTCAAGCACCACATCACCGTTACTTATATATGTTGATACGTTTTCTATCTCTAAATCGATTATGTATCTATCTCCCCATGAAACTTTGTGACTATCTTTATGTTTTTTTGCATTATTTTCCCAATAATTGTGGTTAAACTCAATTTTTTTTAGTATTTCTTTATCAAGTTTTTTACTTAATGCTAAATCTTTTTTCATATATACTTATCTTTAATTATGTAGAGCGGTCTTTTTTTGCTTTCAGCATAGGTTCTTGAAACATATTCACCTATAAGGCCAAGAAAAATTATTTGTAATCCGCCAACTATAAATATCGAAGAGATAATTATTTTAACTCCAAATAGAAGTGGAGTGTTATCAACTCCTAAAAAAAGTGCCTGTGAAATAATAACAACAGCAATTATTATTAAAAATATACCTATTCCAAATGCAAAATTAATAGGATAACCGGAGAAAGAAAAAATAGCGTTCAAGGCAAGTTCGACTTGTTTTGCTGGGGTGTATTTTGTTTCGCCTTTAAATCTTTTTCCGTGTTCAACTTTCTGAGATGCATGTTTAAAACCGGCAGTTCCAATTATTCCGACCAAATATCTGTGAGCTTCTCTGTACTGTCTTACATTTTCAGCAACCTGTTTGGTCATTATTCTAAAAATAGTGCTGTTTATTACAATTTTCTCTTTAACTAAAATTTGGATTAGCTTATTAAAGATATTTGATGTAATCTTTTTAAGAGGATTAAACTTTTTATTTACTCTTTCAGCGTAGACTACGTCATAACCCTGTTTTAGTTTGTTATACAGTTTAATTATTTCCTCCGGTTTATCTTGAAGATCCCCATCCATCAGTACAACAAAATCTCCGGTAGCAAAGTCTAGACCTGCAGTAATTGCAATATGATGACCGAAATTTCTGCTGAACCGGAGAGCCTTTACTTTTTTGTTCTTTCTTCTTATTTTTCTTATCTCATCAAAGGTTGAGTCGCTACTTCCGTCATCTATTATTATCACCTCGTACTGCCAATTTTTGAAGTCCTTTTTGAGAGAAACAATAATTCTTTTATACAGCTCGGGAATTATCTCGTGCTCGTTGTAAACAGGAATTACCAGAGAAATTTTCATTTATTATTGATTAGTGTGTGAAGAATAACAAAAATCCTAATTGCGGTCAATAATTTTTTGAAAAAAAGCATTAAAAAGCATTAAAATAAGAAGAATTCCTGCAAAAAATGAGATTTTTTTTGAATATTCTCTTATTTTTGTATCCTCAAATATTACTTTAACTTCATACATCCCTTTATCTAAAGAAAAGGTAATAACGCCTTTATAGTCAGTATTTGCTGGATTAATAGCCAATTCCTTTTCATTAGCAAAAACTTTCCAACCAGGGAAGTATAAAGTATTTTCTTTTAACAAACTTTCTTCCGATACTTCCACATCGTACATATGAAGAGTCGATGTCCTTTCTTTATTTTGAACTTCTGATCTGCCTTTGATTATTTCTAAAGTGGTTTTAGCGGAAGAAGTAGCCCATGGGTAGTTAATATCAGTCCACATTGGTGCTCCAGGAACACCCCCCTCACCCCCCATCGTGGCTAGATGTAGTGTTTCTTTAAAATATGCGTCTTTTTGTTCCGGCACATTTCTTCTGTTACCCCAGTTTAGTATTGTAGTAAAAATTGCTAAAGCTAGGAATATAGCCACTAGTTTATTATTCTTTACTTTTGATATGCCAAGTCCGGCAAGAAAAGACGTCAGTAAAGCAATAGGCAAAAGTAATCTGTATGAAAATTGAAGATTTTTAATAATTGGGAATAAATTCCAAATCGGCTCGGAGATTGGTAGAATTAGAAATAAATATAAAACCAATATTAAAAAGAAGAGAAAAGCTACAGGAGTTTCTTTCTTTTTGATTATTTTCTTAAAAACAAAAAATACAAAAAAAATTAGGCCAACAAGATGAGCATATCCAAGCAAGAAGGATAACTCTCCATGAGAACCTTGAAACAAAAGCCCATATCGATAGGGTGAGAATATAAGATCCGCCAGATCTTGAAAAACGACTTTAGAATGAAGATATATTTGAAGAGTAAATTTGCTTTCAACCAACTCTGTTAACCAGTAAAAGGTTGTTAGTAAAAGGGATAGGATGAATGAGAGAAATATTAATAAAAGGTACTTTTTATTTTTTGTTCTAAAAAAAAGTATTAGCGCATAAGCAAACGTTACAGGAAATAAAATAAGCGATACGGGATGAGCTATTATCATCAGTCCAAGAGCCAATGACAGTAAGATAAAATATTTTATTGTCAGATTTTTTCTAAACTTATTAACAAGAAGTAGGGATAGTGGAAATAAGGCGAAAAGTATCACTTCACCAGGATTTGCTCTAAAATTAAGATCAATAAGGTGATACGGAGTGTAAAGGTAGAGAGTAGAAGAGATAAAAGCAGTTTTTTCGTTAATTTCTTCTTTTACCCACAAAAACATGATTATTCCCGAGAGTATATATGATGCTGCAAGTAACATTTTCATAGCTACAAGAAATGAAAATCCAAGCAGATGAAGAAAAGAGACAATGTAGTATGTGAGGGGAGGAGCAAATATAAAAATGGGATATCCGAATCCCATATTTAACTCTTGACTCCATTTAGGTATTAAGTTTCCCTCTGAAAGCGAAGCGAAGAAGGAAATAGATCTGTAGATATGAAGGCTTAGGTCTCCGCTTTCGTAAGAGCCGGGTCTTAAGAGTGTCCAAAGGGGAAGGAGAGAAAATAGAATAATTAATCTAAACAGCGACAGTTTCTTTTTTGGATAAACATAACAATAAATCAGAATTCCTAAGAGAAGAAATAAAGACAATAATAAGTTGATAAAGACCATTTTATATGGGTCCATGGTGCTATAATATAATAATTGATTTTTTGGAAAGAGCAATAATGAAGTTATCTTTTATTTCCACTGTTCTAAATGAGAAAAAGACTATTGTTCCATTTCTTGATTCATTGATTTCTCAAACCAAAAAGCCTGATGAAATAATTATAGTTGATGGAGGATCAAGCGATGACACCATCAAAAGAATAAAGAGTTATGAGTTAAGAATAAAAAAGAGCGGGATAAGGTTTAAATTATTTGTAAAAAAGGGAAATATTTCAAAAGGACGTAACTTTGCTGTTAAAAATTCAACTTGTGACGTAATAGCGATTTCAGATGCAGGATGTGTTCTTGATAAAAATTGGCTCAGACGAATTGCTTTTCCTTTTAAAGATAAATCAATTGATGTTGTCGCGGGGTTTTATAAAGGTTTACCTTCAAGCAACTTTCAAAAGTGTTTAGTTCCTTTCGTTTTAGTTATGCCGGATAAGGCTACTAAAGATTTTTTGCCAGCAAGCCGTTCTATGGCGATACGCAAAAAAGTTTTTGAAAAAGTTGGAGGGTTTTCTGAAAAGCTAAAGCAGGCTGAAGATTACGATTTTGCAAAAAGATTAAAAAAGAACGGCGCAAAAATAGTATTTGAAAAGGGGGCAATTGTTAGCTGGGTACCCAGGAGTAATATAATTTCTGCTTTTAAAATGTTTTACAAATATGCTTATGGAGATATAAAAGCAGGAAGTTTACGACCTAAAGTATTATTTATATTCGCACGGTATCTATTTGCTTTTTTTTCAATTCTTGCTGCAAGGTTTGTGTCTATTGAGTTTTTGTTAACCATGTTTTTTGTTTATTTCTTTAGTTATTCTGGGTGGTCTATTTATAAAAATTATAAGTATGTAAAAAATCTGTCGGCTTTATTTTATCTACCGTTAATTCAGTTCGCCTCTGATCTTGCGGTAATTTCTGGGACAACCACGTCTATATCCAAAATTATACTTAATGGTTTAGCAAGTTTTGTTAGGCAAGAAAAAATTGTATCGCTTTCAGTTTTAATTTTTACAATTTTAACTTTGAGTGTTATCAGTTGGGGACTACCAAACACAAGTCATCCTTTTACCTACCATATGGACGAATGGCACCAGCTTCAGTCTGTAAGGGCTATTGCGGCTAACTGGAGTCCAATAGTAGAAGGAGCTGCGCATGGTCCAATGTTTTTCTTCATTATTTCCGGAATCTATATAGGAATACTGTACCTTTTGGGGCTGGTGAATCCTTTTATAGTAGAGTCTTCTGTAGGGAGAATGGATATTCAGAACCTGCTTTTTATTTATCTTCGGACTAGCACTCTCCTTTTTTCACTTGGCGCCATAACACTTCTTATAATTATTTTGAAGAAATATTTCAATGTAAGATATTTATATATTCCTCTTATATTATTCATGTTCTCACCGAATTGGATAGCTTTAAGTAATTATTTTAAATATGATATAGCGATTGTTTTTTGGATATTGCTGTCGATATTTGCATTATTAAAATATACACACAATCCGGTTCTTAGGAATTATCTTCTGGCAAGTATTCCTGTCGGGATGGTTGCGGCGACAAAATTAAGCGGACTGCCCATGTTTGCAGTATATCTGTTTTCTTATATTTTCTTTACTCCCCAATTAAAAGAAAAAATATCGTTTGTGGTGAAGGGGACATTGTTGTATATATTTACATTTTTGTTAATCGGGGTACCAAATATATTTTTGGGAAAAGCGGATTACCGTGAGTTGCTGAGGTCGGTTGTTTTAGATACTCCAATGCAGACATTTAACTTTAAACTTGGAATGCCTTATTATCTATATCTATTTACAAATCAGGTTTCGACATTGTTTGGATTTAGTCTCACGATAGTATTTATTTTATCAATTCTATATTTTATTTTTAAAATCCGAAAAATTTCATTTTCAAAGTTAACTAGAATTTATAAATACGAGTTATTTTTTCTTTTTTCTGCTGTTATATTTAGCGCGAGTCTGTATCCGCTTAAATTGTTTATATATAACCGGGCTTTAGTAGTTCTACCTTTTATAATTATATTTATAGGACTCATGCTGACAAGATTTATGAAGGTAGGCGATATAAAAAAGAATTTTGTGATAATTTTTATAAATTTTCTGTTAGTAATTCACATTATTCAGGGAGTATCGTGGATATTTGTAAAATTCGATGATCCGAGGCAGTCTTCTTCAGCATGGATTTTAGAAAACATTGAAGAAGGTAGCACGATAGGAATAGAAACGCCACCAATTTATCAATTCCTGCCGGATATCGTTTTGAAAGAATATTATACATTACAAGAGGATCCTAATTTTCGAAACAAATATAATTATGAAATAGTTAGTGGAAGTTTAAAAGAATTACCAAGGTATATTATCGTTACTAATAAGGACATAGATCAGAGGTTTCTCTATTCATCCCCGAAAAAAGACTTATTATCAAGAATGAATAGTGATAACTATAGTGAATTGATGGTTTTTGAGCCAAATTGGTGGTTAAGTAATTACTTTACAGGCAGACTCGATTTTTTTGTCAGTTTGCTTGCACCATCTGCAACCATAACTATTTATGAAGCAAAGTGATGTATAAAAAAAGAATCAATGATTAAATATAAAGGTGTTAAGACCTTGGAAGTTCTGGAAGGAGCAAATAATTATAATAAATGGATAGCCGACGAAATGTTGCGATATGTGAAGGGTTCTATTCTTGAGATTGGTGCGGGTACAGGCAATATTAGTGCTCATTTTTTAGGAAAGAAAGAATTGTATTTATCGGAATCCGATTCGGGATTAGTTAAATATTTGAAAAATAAATTTAAAAATGAGAAGAGAGTGAAAATATTAAAGCTTGATATCCTAAAGGTAAATAGATCGTTTAAGGAGAAGTTTGCAAGCGTTATAGGCGTTAATGTTTTAGAGCACATTAAGGATGATAATAAAGCAATTAACAATATTAATTTTCTTCTAAAAAATAGAGGTAGATTGTTACTATTGATTCCAGCAAAAAAAATGGCCTATACAAATTTAGATAGACAGTTGGGTCACTTTAGGCGTTACGAAAAGAAGGAGTTGAAAGAAAAGTTAGAGGAAAATGGTTTTTTAGTAGAAAAATTATTTTATTTTAATACTGTAGGTTTAGTGAGCTGGATAATAAGAGATAAATTTTACAGGAACAGTGTTAGTTTGAGTCAATGGCAAATATTTATTTTTGATATATTAGTACCTTTATTAAGAAGAATAGAGTCTTTTGCGAAACCACCTATTGGTATTTCCATCATAGTGGTTGCAAGGAAATTGAGCTACAATAAATAAAATGGGATATACAAAAGACATAATAAAAGGACTTTCTTGGCTTAGTGCCATTCGGATTGTTGTAAGGGGATTGATTTTTATAAAGATTCCTTTGATTGCACGAATACTTTCACCTTCCCAGGTAGGAATTTTTGCATTGGCTGCTATTGTTCTAGCGTTTGCTGAGACCCTAACTGAAACCGGGATTAATATATTTCTTGTTCAGAAAAGAGATAGTGTTGATAAGTACATATCAACCGCTTGGATTGTCTCTATTCTGCGAGGAGCAATACTTTCATTAATAATTTTTATTTCAGCTCAATTTATTGTCCCTTTTTTCGAATTTTCAGATACTTTGTATTTAATACAACTAATTAGTATCGTCCCTTTATTACGTGGGTTTATTAATCCTTCAGTTGGAAAGTTTATAAAAGATTTGCATTTTAAAAAAGAGTTTATATATAGAACTTCCATCATCGCTGTGGAATCTATAGTGTCGGTTGTCTTAGTTTTGATATATGAATCTCCTACGAGTTTGGTATGGGGAATGATAGCAGGTGCTATTTTTGAAATTGGACTATCTTTTATAATGGCTAGACCAATTCCTGCCATGCGCTTTAAGAAGAATTTATTTGGAGAAATCGTAAAAAGAGGCAAATGGTTTACCACTATAGGTATCTTTTCATATATGTATCAAAACTTAGATGATCTCGTTGTTGGAAAATTGTTAGGGTCAGGAGCTTTGGGATTGTACGATTATGTCTATAAGATTTCCATGCTTCCTATTACTGAAATTGCAGATGTTATTATTAAAACGGCTTTCCCTGTTTTTGTAAAATTTTCCGAGGATAAAACTAGACTCTTTCGCGCCTACCTTCGTATTTTATTATTGACATTAATTCTTAGCATGCCGTTAGGGGTGATATTTTTTCTCTTTCCAGAGACAATTTTAAGGCTTTTGCTTGGAGAGCAATGGATTAGTGGGGCAGATATATTAAGGGTACTTGCCATATTAGGAGTAGTTAGGGCTCTTTCGATTTCAGTTCTTGCACCATTCTATGCTCTTGAAAAGCAGGAATATGTAACATTAATAACAGTAGTGGGATTCTTAGGGCTTGCTGCAACAGTTATTCCTTTTGTTCAGAATTGGGGATTAGTTGGAGCTGGATACGCTGCATTAGTCGGAAGCTTATTTTCTGTCCCTTTCATTTTGTATTTCCTTAGAAAAGTTTTTAAAGGATCAAAATTCACTTAAATATTTGTATGAGTAATAAATTAAAAGCAAGAGATGATGTAAGGGAGATCTACTTAGATCTTTTGAAAAATAGTCTTACGAGATACATTTTTGATGATGGATATCTTCCCCTCCATTTAAGAACTCATGGAAAAGTAAAAGGGGTTTTGTATAAATCTATAGAGAAAATTCTAAATCCATTTAATCTTGAATTAGTAAAACATAATCAATTTGATCCTGAGCTTAGATCAGTTGGAAAAGATTGGCCAGCTACAGCTGAAACAATGATTGGTTTAACCAGATTAGACAATATTCAATATTGTATGGAAGAAGTGCTAAAAAAAAATATTAAAGGTGATTTTATAGAAACCGGAGCTTGGAGGGGAGGAGCAACAATTTTTATGAGAGGAATATTAAGGGCTTATTCTGTTAAAAATAGAAAAGTTTGGGTAGCGGATTCATTTAAAGGTTTACCACAGACCTCTAGTGAGAGTCATAATCAAGATATAGAAGATCGTCTTTGGGCATATCCACAATTAAGCATTTCCCTTAGAGAAGTTAAGAGGAACTTTTCCAAGTATGATTTATTAGATAATCAAGTAAAGTTTTTGGAGGGTTGGTTTAAAGATACCCTTCCAGTTGCACCAATAAAAAATTTAGCCTTGATACGATTAGATGGCGATATGTATGAATCGACCATGGATTCATTAAATGTATTATATCCAAAGCTTTCAATTGGAGGCTATATTATAGTTGATGATTACTGCCTTCCACAGTGCAGAGAAGCAATCAAAGATTTTAGAAGCAAAATGAAGATAAAGAGCAAAATACGCCGAATTGATTGGTCAAGCATTTATTGGCAAAGAAATAGGTAAATTTTGGAAGCACAAAGTGTATTAATTGAATACCACAATGAAAAAAACAAATCCGATAATATCAGTAATCATCGTTCATTATAATGTTAAGAATGAACTTTTTGATTGTATAACTTCTATTAATAAATCTAAACCAAAAGTAAGCTTTGAAATAATAGTAGTTGATAATGACGAAGTAAAGGTAATAAGAAAAGATTTAGTTAGCAAGTTTCCAAAAGTAAAGTATATTGAAAACATAAACAATGGTTGGGGAGGAGGAATAAATAAAGGACTAAAATATGCAAAAGGAGGGTACATATATCTTTTGAATCCAGATACTTTGTTTATTAATAATGCATTAGATAGTGTATATGAGTTTGCAAAAAATAAGAGCAATGTTGGGATAGTTTCGTCTTTACTTTTTGATAAAAACAAAAAAGTTTATTCCATCCAGGGGACAAGACTTTTAAATCCATTAAATGCAATTTTTTCACTTTCATTCATTAACAAATTTTTTCCGAATAATCCAATTTCGAAAAAATTTTGGATGAGAGGATGGGACAAGAGAAAAGTTAAACAAGTAGAATCCGCAACATTAAGCGCTGCTTTAATTAAAAAAGAAGTACTGAAAAAGGCAGGAGGTTTTGATGAGAACTTTTTCTTATATTATGAAGAATACGATTTATGCAGAAGGCTAAGAAAGCTTGGTTATAAGAATTATATAATTCCTAGTTCAAAAGTAATACATCTGTGGGAGGTTAGTGCTATTCAAACCGGAAGAACGAATGAATTTATTGAAAACAGCAGAAAGTACTATTTTAAAAAGTATTATGGAAAACTAACTGCCGGTCTTGTAGAGCTAGTATTAAGTCTTAATAAAAAAAAGATTTTCTCATCTTTATCAGTTTTCGGAATTTTACTGGTTGGGTCTGTTCTCAGATTTGACAGGCTCAGTCTTTATACGCCATTTATAGGCGATCAGGCGTGGTATTATATTAGCGCTAGGGATATGTTGATAAGCGGGCAAATTCCTCTTTTGGGTATTGCTTCCAGCCATCCATGGATACATCAGGGACCCTTGTGGACATATATACTTGCGCCCACACTTTTAGTTTCAAATTTTAATCCTATTTCAGGAGTCTATCTCTCTGCAGGAATTGGAGTATTTACTGTGCTCGTGGCCTATTTAATCGGAAGCAGATTAATATCGTTTAAATTTGGATTACTTTTCTCATTTATTTTTGCTGTTTCGCCCTTAGTAGTTTTTCACTCAAGGTTTGCATATCACACAACGCCTATTCCATTGTTTGTCCTGTTATTATTTTACTTTTTATCTAAATGGGTTAAGGGAAGAGCGTTTTACTTTCCATGGATAATTTTTACAATGTCAATTCTTTATAACTTAGAGCTTGCAACTGTTATTTTTTGGCCGGTTATTATTGGATATTTACTATTTGGATTATTTAAAAAGAAGAACTATGTTTTAAATTTAAAGAATAAAAAAATATTTCTTTTATCTCTTATTGGTTTTACCATTCCAATGTTGCCTATTCTAGTTTATGATTTCCAAAATGGCTTTACTCAGACAGTAGTATTTGGGGGATGGTTTTTTTATAAGGTTTTACAGTTTTTAGGTTTTTTTGGAAAAAGCCAGATTGATAACAGTTCGTTCGTAAGTGCTTTTAATTTTTTCTTTATAAAGTACGAGCAATTAACTCTTTCTGCCGGAAAAACAATTTCTATGATATTATTCTTTACCTCTTTAATATTGTCCGTCTACTACCTGAAGGTAAAAACATTGTCTTCTACTTTCGGAGTCATTACGTCTTTAACTTTAATGGGTCTTTTAGCTTATTTTATTTCGGGAGTGCCGTCGGAAGCGTATCTTGTCATGCTTTTTCCCGGACTTATATTTATGTTTAGTTTGTTAATTTACAACATAAAGAATAAATATATAATTATTTTTGTATTATTTCTGATAGTTTTTTTAAACATAAGAGCTTTAATCATTTCTAACTATCTAACTAAAGATTTAATAACACTTAATCAAAAGATAGAAGCAGCAGATGAAATTCTTAAATTGTCCGGCGGAAAGGATGTGGAGCTGGTTTATAAAGGAGTAGGTGAGGAGTTTGAGAGTTCTGTTTTGCCTTATGAATATTTAGTCTGGTGGCTTGAGGGTAGCAAAAGTGAAGGAGAGAGTGTGATTATCATAAACGAGAGTAGTGAAGGAATCAGTATTAAAGAATTATCTAAATAGCTTATTTATTTCTTCAAAAACCCTTTCTTGAGTATTCTTTCCCCTATCAACTGTTGGATTTTGAGAAAAAACTAAAAAATAAAATATCGCTGAGAAATTAAATATTATTAGAAGAGCTATTAGGCTTACTGAGTATTTTAATTTCAGTTTTTGAATTAGATGAGCAAAGCCTATGCAAAATAGTGGCAGAATACTAATTATCATCCTGATTCCAAACGATTCACCTTGCGACCAGCCTGTCCACGAGCTGATTATATAAATTTGTATAATTATAAATAAAGGTATTATCTTCGGTATTTTTTTAAAGGCCATAAATAGACCAACTGCTGACAACAAATAAAAGGGGGTCCAGATAAATAGACCAACCTTTAATCCGAACAAAACTTCGAGTAAATGAGGTGTAAGAAAGTAAAAACCTTCCTCTCCCGAGATGTAAGGAAGAGCGAGATATGATCCATATATAATTTTCCATGACAGCATCTGAATTAAAAAGACAACAGAGAAAATAGATCCGGAAAGTAGAATATTTATAAGCCGATTCCTATATGGCAAGTTCTGAAAGAAGATATAAACAAAAGTGAAAAATATAAAAATAATATCCTGAGTTCTAAGTAAAGCTAAAATACCAGATAGAAAACCTAGAATAAGTGCTTTATCGCTAATATTTTTTTTAAAAACAATATAAAAGTATATAGAGCCAAAAAGAAATGATAATGGGTGGGAGTTTATCACATCAAGTGCTGTATAGTAGAAAAGGTTAGTGCCAAGTGATGTAGCAATTATGGTAAGAATGCTGATTGTCTTATCAAAAAAATGTACCAGAGTTTTATATAGAAAAACCAGACCCAGAAATGCTGCGAAAACATTAAATAATCCTACAGTGACTTGATAAATATTTGAATATCCATTATTTGGAAAGTCTTTATAAAATAGGTTTATTATATTCGCCGATATCTCTGCGATAGAGAAGATTGGTACCCAGAATAGCCCTGGTCCTACCGGATATTTATTTGATACGTGGTTCGTAGGTGTGTCAGGCAGAAATTCTGATGGATCAAGCATTTTATTGGTATTATTTGTGTCGGGTCCGTATCTATGTTCTAGCTCGTTCTCGAAATGCAAATCATAATCCTTTACCAGCGATCGAGTATAGGCAAAGTAATAAATGCCATCGCCATAAACTGCTTGGCCCAGCATAATAAATCTCAATAAGAAAGTTGTTATGAGAATGACTAATAGTACCGATAATACCGTTTTTGAATTTAATTTATCCATGATAGAATAAGATATGATTCCAGTTAGCGTTATTATATTAACAAAAAATGAAGAGAAAAAAATCATAGATTGTCTAAAGGGCCTTAAAGATTTTAATGAAATAATTGCAATTGACGATAATTCAACCGATAGTACTATAGAAAAAATTAAAAGCTTTGACAAGACGATTAAAGTTATTGATAAGAGTTTAGATGGGAGCTTTTCCGAACAAAGAAATTTCGGTCTTTCAAAATCAAAAAACGAATGGGTGTTTTTTGTTGATGCTGATGAGGTAGTTAGTAAAAAACTGGCAGAAGAAATTGAAAAAAAGATCTCAGAGAAAAATATTGACGGTTATTTAATCAGAAGAGAAGATATTTTTTTGGGTAAAAAAATGAAGGGTGGAGACGTGGGCAATGTTTGGTTAACGCGGCTTGGTAAAAAATCAAAAGGGAAGTGGAAAGGAGATGTTCACGAGGAATGGAAAATTGATGGGAATATATCAAGGCTCGTTAATCCGATTCGGCACAATTCACATAAGAATCTTAAAGCTTTTATTGAAAAGATTAATTTTTACTCTACTTTGAGGGCAAGAGAATTAAAGAGCAAAGGAATAACCTGCTCATTTTTAGATATTATTCTGTACCCAAAATTAAAATTTATTAACCTTTATTTCATAAAGATGGGATTTAGAGACGGTCTTCATGGACTGGTGCATGCAATTTTTATGAGTATGTACTCTTTTTTAGTTCGAGGAAAACTGTACCAAATGAATAGAAATGATAAATAAATATATCTTATTTACCCCGCACCTACGACCCTACGGTCGGGGAATTTTGATTTTTCGCTTCGCGAGCAAGGAATTGACCCATATTCCCCGGCCTCGCTCCGCGAAGCGGGGCGGGCTGAAGAACGGGGCATTGGGTGCGGGGTTTATTTTGTTTGCAAGCGTAATTTTTATTTTATATATATTACATTTATTATGCAGGGTAGATTACTGTTTTTAATTGCCATTCTAATTGGATTTTTTTCGTATATTATTTTTTTTCTGGGTATTGCAAGCCAGATCAATCGATTGTCGATAGGTATAGTTTTGTTGTCTTTATTTTTTATTATTGCTTTTTCAATGTTGAAGCATTCCGAATCGGTAAAAAGTCTGTTTATCCAAGCTAAAAAAAACTCTTTTTATTTCACTGTTTTCTTGCTTCTTCTATTAGGAAATTTTATTGGTGTATTAGGACCGGAATTGGGCTTTGATGCATTATGGTATCATCTTTTAATTCCAAAACTTTACATTGAGAAGGGATCGATAGAGTTTATTTCAGGCGGATTATTATATTATTCCGCAATGCCGAAATTAATAGATCTTTTGTATGTTCCGGCCTTAATGTTTTCTAACGAGATTAGTGCGAAGCTAATTCATTTTCTTTTTGGCATTTTAACTACTATAGTTACCTACAAAACTGCAAACTTGTTTGTAAATAAAAGACTTTCCTATTTGGCTGCAATTATATTCTATTCGAATTTGGTGGTAGGATGGTTGTCTATAACTGCATATATTGATTTGGGTAGAGCATTTTTTGCATCCCTGTCTATATATTTTTTTCTTTTATACTACAGATTAAAAGACATAAAGTACCTATATTTCTCAGCGATTTTAGTAGGATTTGAAATTGCTTCAAAATTCTTGGGTATTAGTACTCTAGGTTCTTTAGTTCTAGTATTCTTAATTTTTCCTAATAAGCTTAATTTTATAAGCAAATTAAAAAAAAGCTTAATATTAGTAATTATTCCCTTAATAATAATTTCCCCATGGTTAGTATTCTCCTACATAAATACCGGTAATTTATTCTACCCATTTTTTACGGAAACTTATCCCTCCGGAGTAAGTTTCTCAAGTTTTAACCCCATTCTAATAATTAAAAACACATTTAATTTGCTTCTTTTCTCAGCGGACCCAATCTCACCAATTTATTTGATAAGTTTGCCGCTTATTATCTTTTTATACACGAAAATGCCGAACGAACTTAAGCTGACAGTTTTTATACTAATAATTAATATTTTAATATGGAACCTTATTCCCCAAAAAAACTCCAGATTTATTGTCCCTTATTTACCAATTTTTTCTGTATTAATTGTTTGGATAATCAGTAAATCAGTTCCTGCAATAAGAAATATTTTATATTTATTTATCTTTCTTGTTGTATTTTCAAACATAATTTATAGAGGAGTTGCGAATATGAAGTATTTGCCATTTATTTTTGGAAACGAATCAAAAGAGAAATTCCTAGAAAAAAATCTAAATTTTGATTTTGGTGATTATATTGACAAGGGCGGAAAAGTGTCAGAAATAGTAGAAAATGAAAAAGTTTTAATAAAAGGTATTCACAATTTGTATTATGTTGATTTTAAATACGATCATGAATCATGGATACGTGAAAAAGATTATAGATACATCTTATCAAGAGAAGCTTTATTAACTGAAAACGATTATAATTTAGTATATCAGGATAGTCTTACGAATACATATCTCTATGAAAAAAATAAGTAAAATTGTATTTTTTTTGTACCTATTATTATTAGTAATTTTTCCTCTTGGGGTTTTTATAAGAATTACTCCACTTACAAATGTAAATATTTATCCTCAGGATTTATTAGTTGGTTTGATATTCATGATTACGTTAATTATCTATATTAGAAATGGTTCTGAATATAAAAATATTTTTAAATCAATCTTTCTATTTAATGTTATTGCAATCATATCTTTAATTATTAACTCAGCTCGGTTATCTGGGACGGAATTATTGATTTCTTCCTCATACCTATTAAGGCTAGATGCTTATTTTTCCCTAGTATTTTTAGGATTATTTAACTTTAGTAAACCACAGATAAAGATTCTTGAAAAAACATTTTTAATCTCGTCTTTAACTGTAGTTGTCCTTGGTTTTGTACAGTTTGTTTTTTACAATAATCTGAGAAATTTGTACTATTTAGGTTGGGATGAGCACCTTTATAGAATGTTCTCTACTTTTTTAGACCCAAATTTTATGGGGCTATATCTTGCACTATTGTCAATATTTATAATAGGACAAATTATCAAGACTAATAAAAAGAATACATACTTTTATTCACATTTTATATTTGCCGGGATTACATTGTTGGCATTAATATTAACTTATTCAAGAACTGCAATTATTTCTTTTGCATTAGGAACTGCATTTTTGACAATATATTTAAATAAAATAAAGATTTTTGTGGTTTTAATTATTTTACTATTTGGCGGAGTATTGGCGTTATCAAACTTTTATATTGAAGGCATGAATCCAGTAAGAATTGCGTCGAGTGAGGCTAGACTTGAGTCAATGGGAGAAGCGCTGGAAATCTTTTCTGACAGTCCAATATATGGAGTAGGATTTAATACTTATAGGTATGCTCAAATTAAAAAAGGCTTTAGGGATGAAAAGTTAAGCATAGTAAGCAATGCAGACGCAGGAACTGATAATAGTTTTCTTTTTGTCTTAGCAACTACCGGGGTTATTGGAATCTTTACGTACTTAAATATTTGGAAACAAATTATAGTAAAAATCAGAAAATTGAGTATATCAAATAAAGCGATAGCGTTCTCAATTATTGTAACTTTGTTTTCGGCCAGTTTTTTTATAAACGGCCTATTTTATATGCCTATTATGCTGTGGGTCTTTGTTTATTTCGGAATGCATGTTTTAAAAGAAAAAAATTAACCGTTTTCGTATTTGACTGTTATTTCCTTTTGTGCTTTTATCCCTGCTTCGTTAGTTGATTCTACGATTATTTTGTTATCTCCCTCATTTAACTCTAAAAGGTATGAAAATTCACCTTCGGAATTTACAACCGCCCTAAAACCGTTTACGCTAACTGAGATATTTGGGTCTGTTTTACCTGAAACATTAATTCTTTTGTCAGCTTTTTTAAAAGTTGTACCATCAGAGGGACTTGTTATTTCCAGTTCCGGTTTTTCTGAAGACCTGATAACTACGTACTCCTGAGAGAAGTCACTTTGTCTGTTGTTTATTGAATAGTAGACCTTTATTCTATTTTCACCACTTCTAAGGTTAACTTTTCTGAAAGTAAATTTCTGGTCACTCCCAAGTTTTGTTGAATCTACTTCTCTATCATTTATATAAAGAATTATTCTGCCATCTTCGTAACTTACGGTTCCTGAAATATCGATTTGTGCACTAGAGGTGGCATTTGGGATGTTATTTAAGCTAGGCGCAAATAGTACTTCATCTATCTGATTGGTTTGGCTTAGCTGATTTTCATCTCCTCTTATTCCAAATATTATATTTCCGAATAAACTTAAAATGCTTCCCGAAAACTGAATTAATATAAAAATTATTATAATTGTTCCTACGCCAAATAAAATAAACTGTTTTTTGCTTTGCTTTTCTGCATTTCTGTTTAGTCTTGAGGTTCGGATTCGTCTTGGCATAAAGGCTACTGATATTTTTGCTTCTTTTTTATTTTATCAGCAACATGCAATTCCATAATAGCTCTTTGAAGTTCTTTTTCTGCCATAATAAAATCCACTTCACTTTCCTTTTTCTTCATGGTGTCTTCTGCTCGTTTTTTAGCCTCCTGTGCCTTTGCAGCTTGAATATTTTCAGCCTTAACTAAATGGTCAGAAAGAATAGTTACATTTCCATTATCTACTTCCACAAAACCGCCAATAGTTGCTATTATACTTTCCTTTGAACCCTTTTTAATATTTACAATTCCCACGGACATTTTAGTAAAAAGAGAAACGTGGTGGGGTAAAATAGTTATCTCGCCTTTTGGTGTAGGAAGTGATATTTCATCTACCGTGTCTTGGTAAATTGTTCCTTCCGGAGAAACTACGCTTAAATTCATAGTTATTTTCTTTTTGGTAAATCTTCAATACTACCTATCATATAGAAGTCTTGCTCGGAAATCTTATCATATTTTCCGTCAATAAGTTCCCTAAATCCTTTTACAGTATCGGAGATTTTTACATATTTTCCAGGATTTCCAGTAAATATCTCAGCTACAAACATTGGTTGAGTTAAAAATCTCTGTATTTTTCTTGCTCTTGAAACGATAAGTTTGTCTTCGTCTGATAGCTCATCAATTCCCAAGATTGCAATTATATCCTGTAAATCTTTGTAGCGTTGTAAGATTCTTTTTACTTCAGAGGCAACCTCATAATGTTCTTTTCCGACTATATTTGGATCTAGAAGGCGTGAAGATGAAGTTAAGGGATCAACAGCAGGGTAGAGACCCTGTTCTGCAATTGACCTCTCCAAAGTGATTGTTGCGTCCAGATGGCCAAAGATTGTAGCAGGCGCAGGATCCGTATAGTCGTCGGCAGGAACATAAACAGCCTGAACAGACGTAATAGATCCGGTTTTTGTAGAGGTAATCCTTTCTTGTAGTGAACCAATATCGGCAGCGAGAGTCGGTTGGTATCCTACAGCTGACGGAACACGGCCTAACAATGCTGATACTTCACTTCCAGCTTGTGCAAACCTAAAAATATTATCAATGAAAAGAAGCACGTCTTCTTTTTGTTTATCTCTAAAATATTCAGCCATAGAAAGTGCGGTTAGACCTACTCTGAGCCTATTTCCGGGTGGTTCATTCATTTGACCAAAAACCATAACGGTTTTATCCATAACATTAGCCTCCTTCATTTCTAGCCAAAGGTCGGTTCCCTCCCTGGTTCTTTCTCCGACTCCAGCAAATACGGAATGTCCTTTATGAACCATTGCAATATTTCTGATAAGCTCTTTTACGATAACTGTTTTTCCGACTCCTGCGCCTCCAAAGATTCCAATTTTTCCTCCTTTTGTAAATGGCGCTATGAGGTCAATAACTTTAATTCCTGTTTCAAGCATTTCCGGTTTTGTTTGTTGATCAGAGAGTTTTGGAGCACTTTTATGAATAGAGTCCATTTCGATACTCTTAGCGTCCAATTTCCCCCCGCCATCAATAGTCTTACCGAGAACATTAAATATACGTCCCAGCGTGCCTTTTCCGGTTGGAACCATAATTGGCGCATTAGTTCTTTTCACTTTAACTCCTCTCGATAGTCCTTCCGTAGAACCCATAGCAATAGTTCTTACTTCTCCATTACCCATCTCAAATTCAGTTTCAAGTGTCAACTTATTGCCGTCGGGCATATCTATCTCAAGTGCTTCATAGATTCCAGGGACATCATTTCTGAAAACTACATCAATAACAGGTCCCTGAACCCTAATTATTAGTCCTTCATTATTTGTATTCATTTTTTTTGCCATATTAGTATTGACTATTGGTTAAATCCAAAATCTCATTTGTGATTCTTTCCTGACGCGACTTATTATAAACAAGCGTCAAATAATCAGCAATATCAAAAGCGTTATTTTTTGCGTTCTGCATCGCCATCATGCGTGCAGCTTGTTCTGAAGTGTAGGCTTGCAAAAGCGCGTTATATATTTGCGTTTCAACATACTGTGGAAGTAAATCGAGTAAAAACGATTCTGCATCAGGTTCAAATATTGTATCATCATTTTCCCGAACATCCTTTAAAGTTACTTCGTCGCTAAACTGTTCCAGCTCTAAAGGAAGAAGTTTTACGGAGGTAGGTTTTTGAGTAAGAATTGATTCAAATTCTGCAAATAAAAGATGTGCCTCAGTGATTTCTTTTTTCAAAATTAACTCATCAAGAAGTGACTTTACTTGGATGATTGCTGCGTAGCTGGGCAGAGTGCTTCCTAAGGGAAAGCTTGCAAACAACTCACCTTCAAGTTTTGAAGCAAACTTTTGGGCCTTTTTTCCAAGAGTAATATATAAAGTCTTTGAGCTGTCAACTTCCATAATTTTTTTGTAAAGGTTAGTATTAAGTCCCCCGCAAAGACCCTTATCCGGGGATATGATTATGTAGAGCTTCTTTTTATTTTTGGGTAAATTTATATATTGGTGGGAGAATTTTTTCTTTCCGGTTTGGCTCATGGCTTTTGAGGCCAACTCCAGAATTTTTTGAGCATATGGTTTATTGCCGGTCACAGCATCCTGCGCTTTCTTAATTTTTGATGCAGATATAGTTTCCATAGCTTTTGCTATTTGGGCTATATTTTGCGAAGTTTTAATTCTTCTTTTTAAAAGTTGTAAGTTTGCCGGCATAGTTTATTTAAAAGATTTTTTAAAACTTTTTATTGCTTCATCTAGCTCACGTTGCGTTTTATCATCAAGTTTGTCTCCCCTTTTTAGCTTCTCAAGAGTTTTTTTATTCTTTACTTTTAGATAATCGATAAATTTAATTTCGAACTCTAAAATCCTTTCTACCTCAATATCATCAAGACCACCTGAGGTAGCCGCATAAATAGAGATAGTTTCGGATATTTCATCAAGAGGTGAGAATTGCGGCTGTTTCATTATTTCGGTAACTCTTTTTCCACGCTCAATTTTCTTTTGTGTTTCTTCGTCTAAATCACTTCCGAATTGGACAAAAGCTGCAAGAGATCTAAATTGTGCAAGTTCAAGCCTTAGAGGTGCTCCGACCTGCTTCATTGCTTTGGTTTGGGCTGCTCCTCCTACACGTGAAACAGATTGACCCGCATTAATTGCAGGTCTGATTCCGCTATTAAACAAATCATTTTCCAGATAAATCTGACCGTCGGTTATAGAGATAACATTTGTGGGAATATAAGCCGAACTGTCTCCGGCCTGAGTTTCTATTATTGGCAAGGAAGTAAGAGAGCCCCCACCATTTTTTTCAGACATTCTGGAAGACCTTTCCAGAAGTCTAGAATGAAGGTAGAAGATGTCTCCGGGGTAAGCTTCGCGACCGGCAGGGCGCCTCAAGAGCAGTGAAATCTGTCTGTATGCCCAAGCGTGCTTTGACAAATCGTCATAAACCACTAGTACATCTTGACCTTTATCCATAAAGTATTCTCCGATTGCTGTTGCGGCAAAGGGGGCTAAAAATTGTAACGAAGCTGGGTCTGATGCACTTGATGCAACTACAATCGTATAGTCCATAGCGCCTTTCTCTTCAAGTTTTCCGATAATTCGGGCAATGTTGCTTCTTTTCTGACCAATCGCACAATATATACAAATGACTTGTTTTAGTCCAAGGTCTTTTTTCTTCTGGTTAATAATAGTATCAATAGCAATTGCAGTTTTTCCTGTATTTCTGTCTCCAATAATAAGTTCTCTTTGACCTCGTCCGATAGGAATCATTGCGTCAATTGCCTTAATTCCGGTTTTAATGGGTGTATCTACGGGTTCTCTTTCTACGATTCCGGGAGCAATTTTTTCAAGTAAATAATCTTTTCCTTTAAGGCTTAGTTTTTTTCCATCTAAAGGGTTTTGTAAAGGATCGATAACTCTTCCTATCAAGTCATCTGATCCAACAACTGAAAGGATTTTTCCTGTAGATTTAACACCATCTCCCTCTTTTATGGAGTAGTCGTCAGATAGAAGTATGACAGACGCAAAGTCTTCGTCAAGATTAAAAGCAAGTCCCGTTGTATTGCCTTCAAATTCAACAATTTCCCCAAATCCAACTTTTGACAGGCCGCTTACCTGAACAATTCCGTCTCCAATCGACTCAACAATACCAACATTTTCTTTTTTTGGGTCAGATTTAATTGTGGTAAGTCTTTGTTCTATTTGTTCTATTAATTCTTCTGCTTTCATAGTTATAATTATATAAGACTCATTTTATTATCCAATATTCCGCCTATAGTATAGTTAACTATCATATCGTTGTCTATTATCATAATTCCTCCACCAAGCGTTTTGTCTCTCTCGTAATTTATTTTTTTATTCTCAAACATTTTTTTTATATTGTTTTTAATATCAATAGTCATATTTCCCTCATACCTAATAGTAACTGTTGATTCGTTGCTAAACTTTCTAAGTTTTCTTAAAAAAACCTTCAGTTCTTTTTTTGTTAATTTATTCAATGCATAATCTGCAATTTTATTGTTAACCGTTCCATCTTTTTCTATTGCATTTTTTGCCAGTTCCTTTATATATCGATTACTTATCATAGTGATTTAATTTTTTCCAGACTCCTTTTAAGAATGTCATCTTTTTCTTTATCGCTAAATAGTTCAGATATGACCGTATTAAGAATTTTCTGAGAAGCCTCAATTGCAATACTACTAATTTGTTTTTCAATAGCTTCTTTTTCAAGATTTGCCTGTTCTTTGGCGTTTTTTATTAATCTCTCAGATTCTAATTTAGTTTCCAAAAGTATTCGCTCTCCTTCTTGCTGGGCACTTTTCCTCGACTCATTAATAATTGCTTCTGCCTCCTTTGCTGCTCTATTTACTATCTCGTCTTTTCTTCCCTCAGCACTTATTAAAGCCTTTTCAGCTTTTTCTGCACTAGCCAGACCTCTTTTTATTTCTTCCTCCCGTTTTTTTACTGCGCCCAGAAGTGGTTTATACAAAAACCTTTTGAATAAATAGGCTAGTATTAGAAAATTTACAATCTGTGCTATAAAAAGCTTTGGATCGAATCCAAATTCCGATAGTATTTCCATAATCTTTTTCTATCCTATGAATGCTAAAATAAGAGCGTAAATAGCAATAGCCTCTGCAAAAGCCATACCCAAAAGCATCGGAGGAAGGATTTTGGTAGCAGCCTCTGGATTTCTACCGATAGCCTCCATAGCCTTAAAACCAATTAAACCGATTGCAAATGCCGGAAGCATTCCTCCAAAAGCGATTATTGCTCCACCAGTTAATGTAAATTCCATAATTTAGTGCCCACCTCCTTCCGAATGCGGCGTGCTTAATACAGCCATAAATACCATAGTAAGCATCGCAAATACAAGTGCCTGCACTAAAGCAACAATAGTTTCTAGCATAATAAATGGAAGAGGAGCCAAAAATGCAAAAATTCCTGAAACAGCAACCAGGACTACCTCGCCTGCAAATATATTACCAAAAAGCCTGAAAGAAAGCGATATTATTTTTACAAATTCCAAAACAAACTCCAAAAGACCTATAAGTAAATTGATAGGGTTAAAAGAAAGAAACTTTTTAAGGTATCCTACTATTCCGATTGTATTTATGGTAAGAACATGAGTTGTGACTATAGATACGGTACCAAGCGCCAGGGTCATATTGAAATCAGTTGTAGCCGCCCTGAAAAGTGGAACTAGATGAGTTTCTCCATGGTTATGCTCGAAAAAGCCAATAGCTGTTATTCCAGGTAGAAGACCAAATAGATTATTTACAAGAATAACAATAAAAAATGTAGCAAACCATGGAAAAATTTTTGCTGCCCTAGTACCCGATATTTGCTCAGTTAAGTCATACATATAGGTAATTACAGGTTCTATAAAAGATTGGATTCCATTAGGCGCTACTCGAATACTTGTTGCTGCCTTATAAAGAAAAAAAAGTAGAACAAAATCTACCGCCAGTGTTGCGATTATTGTATTTGTTACTGGGAATCCAGCAACTACAGTTATTAATTCCGGTTGTAATGAAGCCATTAAAATTAATTACCCAACTAATTAATGGGAATGAGGATATTGTAACGAAGGAAGATTTAATAGTCAATAGAATTAATTAATAATTCTAACGTTATCAACAAGTATGACAGGTGCGTCGTCTTTGTGGTCAATTTTTCCGGTAATGAGAACAATTGCATCTTTATTCAGGAGTGTTTTATCACGGGAAAATATTTTTGGAAAAATAACACATTCAACAGATGCCCCGACATGATCTTCAACAGTTATAAATGCCATCTCTTCGTTATTTCTTTTTGTGAAAATTTTTTTTATTTGACTAATAAGTCCTCCAATTCTTATCATAGAGCCATCTTTTAGTTCTCCTACTTCGTTTATTTTGTGAGTCGATAAGGAAAAAAGATTACCTAATTTTTGGTTAAGTGGGTGGTCGGTCAGAAAGAACCCCAAAAGTTCCCGCTCAAAAACAAGCTTCTCTTTCTGAGAAAATTCTTCAACATCGATATATGCTTTCATGTCGAAGTGAAGCGTGCTTTCATCGGGTAAATCCTCAAATAAGCTTTCTTGATTTAAGTTAACCTTCTTTGTTTTTTTATTTACCGTATCTACTATTTCATTCATAGCAGTCAGCATCATGGCGCGATTCCCAAATTCATCAAAGCTACCAGCTTTTATAAGACTTTCGAGAGTTTTTCTGTTTACTTTCGATAGGTCAACACGACTTACAAAATCCATGAGGTCGTCAAATGGTTTGTTTTCTCTGGCCCTAAGAATTGTTGAAATAGCAGCCTCTCCAACATTTTTTATAGCACTTAAGCCAAATCTTATACTTTCATAGTTCTCAATTGAAAATTCTTCTCCGGATTTGTTAACAGATGGAGTAAGAACATTAATTTTAAGCCTTTTGCATTCTGCAATTGCTTCCGCCATTTTTTCATTTTTCGCGGGGCCGGTTGTTCCCCTGGATTCAGCAGTCAAAAGTGCCGTCATAAATTCCACACCGTAGTTTGCTTTAAGGTAAGCAGTTCTATAAGCAATGGTAGCATAGCAGGCAGCGTGTGCCTTATTAAACCCATAACCAGCAAATGGAGCAATAAGGTCAAAAAGCTCCTCGCCCTTTTTCCGCGTAAGCCCGCTGTGTTTTATAACTCCTTCTATGAACAAATCTCTTTGCTTTTTCATCTCTGCGGGAATTTTTTTTCCTACCGCTTTTCTCAGTTTGTCAGCCTCAAGCCACGAGAAACCTGCAAGTTTTATCGCTGTTAAAAGTACGTCATCTTGATAAGTTAGTATTCCGTATGAAGGCTTAAGTATCTCTTTGAGTCTAGGATCCGGATATGTTATTTTTTCCGGATTATGTTTTCTTTCAATAAAATCAGGAATATTTTGCATCGGACCCGGTCTGTATAGTGCAACCATAGCCATAAGATCAAAAATACTGGTTGGTTTTAGCTCTTTTATATATCTTCTCATGCCTGCCGACTCGAGTTGAAAAATTCCAGTATTTTCTCCTGAAGCAAGAAGTCTATAAGTTTTTTTATCGTCTAACGGAAGTTGTGAAAAATCGACCTTTTCGTTTCTATTTTCTTTTATAAATCTTAAAGCTTCCTGAATAATTGTTAAATTGCGCAATCCCAAAAAGTCCATTTTTAAAAGACCAACGCCATCTTCTCCAACTGTGTACATGTCGTATTGGGTGATAATTTTTCCGCCCCTAGTTTCCCGTTGAAGCGGGGTATATTCAGTTATATCTTTATCTGCAATTACAACTCCTGCTGCATGAACGGAAGCATGACGGGCAACTCCCTCCAGTTTTTTTGCAAGATCAATTAGCCTCTTCGTTCCTTCTTCGGTGTTGTATGCTCTTTTTAAATCGGGACTTTGATTAAGTGCGCTATCTAGTGTTATGGAATGACCCTGCCAGCCCGGGGGTATCATTTTTGAAATTCTGTCAGGACCCGAGTAAGGCATTCCTAAAGCTCTTCCTACGTCTCTTACAGATCCTTTAGCCTCCATTGTTCCGAAAGTTATAATTTGGGCTACCTTATCGTGCCCGTATTTTTCTGTTACGTAACTTATAACTTCATCTCTTTTTGTGTCAGCAAAATCGAGGTCAATATCAGGAGCAGATGGTCTTTGCGGATTTAAAAATCTTTCAAAAGGAAGCTTGAAATAAAAGGGATCTACGTCTGTAATTCGCAAAATATAGGAAATCACAGAGCCGGCAGCAGAGCCCCTTCCGGGTCCTACGGAAATATCACTGTCTTTGGCCCAATTTACAAAATCAGCAACTACTAAAAAGTAAGTTGCGTAACCCTTATCGTTGATAACTGTAAGTTCGTATTCTATTCTTTCTTTTATTTCATCTGTTATTTTAGAATATCTTTTACCTACATTTTCATCTATGAGTTTTTTTAAATAGTCTTTCGGGGTAATGTCATTTGGAACCTCGAAGGTGGGCATTATCCATTTTCCCAGTTCAATTTCCACATTACACATTTGAGCAATTTTTACCGTATTCTCTATAGCTTCTGGTATGTTCATAAATAGCTCCTTCATTTCTTTTTGATTTTTTATATAAAAATCAGGGGAATCTATCATCGAAAGTTTTCTATTTGGTGTATCAATTGTAGTTTGGGTACCTATACAAAGAAGTATTTCTTGTGCTTCTGAATCATCTTTTTCTATATAGTGATTGTCATTCGTGGCAACAAGCGGAATACCCTCCTTTTTTGAAATTTCTATTAGTTTTTGATTCAACTCTTCCTGTCTAGGTACGTTTATATGCCTTTGTATTTCCAGATAGAGCCTATTATTGTCAAATATTTCCTTTAATTTGTTAAGACGATTCTCTGCCTCTTTTTCGTTTCTATTTAGAAGCGGGTCATTTACATATCCATTTAGACAAGCTGTCAAGCAAATTATTCCTTCGTTATATTTTCTAAGCAGTTCAATATCGCACCTTGGTTTGTAATAATATCCCTCAAGTTGTGCTATCGAGATAATTTTCATTAAATTTTTATATCCTTTTAAATCTTTTGCGAGTAATATTAAATGGTTATAATCCTTATCTACTCCTGCTTCTTTGTCGTGAAGTGAGCGCTGAGCCATATATATTTCACAGCCGATAATTGGTTTTATCTCATATTTCTTACAGGTTTGAAAGAATTTTATAGTCCCATACATATTTCCATGGTCGGTTATAGCAATTGAGCTCATGCCCAGCTCCTTAGCTTTTTTAACCATGGGTTCTACCTTCGAGAGTCCGTCTAGTAGTGAAAATTCTGAATGATTATGTAGATGTACGAAATTTGACATATTAGTTGTTGCCCGGCTTAACCGAGACAGCCTAATTTTTAATTATTTAGTTTTTCTAGTATAACATTTTTTACTAAGCCAGTATCTAACTTTTCTCCGTATTCACGTATTGTTGCTCCTAGTAAAAACATCAATGCATTTTCTTTTCCGCCTTTATAGTCATCTACAGCCTTTGGATTTGCAGTAAAAACCTTATTAATGGTTTCTATAAGTTTTGATTCATCGACATCCTCTACCTTTGCAGATTTAACTATTAGTTTTACTAAAGATGCCGGAAACGTTTGGTCTATACTTGGCTTCTTATTAATTATCCAGGAAGCAATCGTCTGCGGTTTTAACCCGTGCTGTTTACCTATTTTTACAGTTTCTTCAAAGTAGTCAGCCAAGTTTTTTTCGCGTGTTAATATTTCCGCATCGTATGGTTTGATTCCATAATCTTTAATAAATCTACCCAATTCTTCCTCTGGAAGTTCACCTATTTGGTTTTTGATATTTGATATTTGTTCTTTTGTAAAACTGATTGGTGGAATATCAGGTTCCGGAAAGTATCTGTAGTCGTGTGCTTCCTCTTTAGACCTTTGACTGACTGTTTTATTTTTAAACTCATTCCATCCTCGGGTTTCCTGAATAGGAGTTTCTCCTTTTGAGAGTAGTTCTTCATGTCTTTTTTGTTCAAACTTTATCGCTTTATCTACAAATTTAAATGAATTTATATTTTTAACTTCTACTTTATACGGTGGCAATTTGTCATCCTGAGGTGAAGCCGAAGGATCTTTAGATTCTTCACTTTTTTCAGAATGACGGATTGGTCTAAGTGAGATGTTCGGCTCCAGTCTCATATGACCTTTTTCCATATCGGCATCTGAAACATTTAGATAGCGGATGATTCTTTGAAGTTTTGTTAAAAATTCTTTTGCTTCTTCACCAGACCGGATGTCGGGTTCTGTAACTATTTCAACAAGTGGTACACCGGAGCGGTTGAAATCTATAAGGGATACATTTTTTCCATTGACTTCAGAATGGGTGAGTTTTCCAGTGTCTTCTTCCATGTGAACGCGGGTTATTCCTATTGTTTTTTTGACACCGTTTGTTTCAATCTCTAGTTTTCCGTGTTCACCGAATGGATGAAGATATTGGCTGGTTTGAAAACCTTTAGCTAAATCCGGATAGAAATAATTTTTTCTCTCAAAAAAAGAGTTCTGATTTATTTCACAACCTAACGCGAGAGCAATTTTTACACAAGCTTCAATTGCTTGCTGATTTGTATAGGGTAATGCTCCAGGCAGTCCAAGACATACCGGACAGGTATTTGAGTTGGGTTTATCTGTAAGAGTTGGGTTTTTGCACCTGCAAAACATCTTGCTCTGTGTTGAAAGTTCAACGTGTATTTCAAGTCCTATTATAGTTTCGTAATTCATATTATTCGCCTCTTTGGTCAACTAGCCCTCCTATAAATGATGCATTGTAAATTTCGTTTCGGTCTTTTAATATTTTTTCAGTGCCTTCAAATTTCTCTATATCTCCTTGAGATTCAAATTTGTATCTCATTCCATTTGCTTCTAATTGTCTTGGACCACGAATTGGCATTTCCGGATCAGGTAGCGCTAGGGCATCCTGTAGAAAAGAGTATATCCCTGCGGGTTTTTCAATTTCTCTTGAAACCTCGCCGTAATAAACCATTATCCAATAAGGTTTGCCATCATGAAAAATTACCTCACGTCCTCCGTATGGTTCTCCGCCAAAAAAATTATCGTGCATGCTCCAAGCTCCATTTTTATGAATAATTGTAGTTGAGCCATCAGGATTTTTAACCCATTCGCGTTCTGCCTCCTTATTTGCATAGCCCGCCTTTGCAACTTCTAGTAAGTATTGGTGTAAGTTTTCTTTCATAAATTTGCTTGCCCTCCGTAGCTTTAGCGTAGGCGGGGTAATTGTTTATAAAATTCAGTTTTTTTCTCGAAATTATTTCCAATTTGAAATAACAACTTTTCCGAAAAGTGAGGTCCTATGAACTGAATTCCTATCGGTAATTTGTTTGAAGAAAATCCTGCTGGTACTGACAAAGCAGGAACTCCTGCTAAATTTATAGGTACAGTTAAAGCGTCTGAGAGATACATTTGGAGCGGATCATTTGCTTTTTCTCCAAATTTCCATGGTGGGGTAGGTGATACGGGAGCAACAAGTGCGTCAACCCCGATTGAATCGGGGTCAACTTTTTCAAATGCTTTTGTGAAATCGTCTACTATTAAAGTTCTTACTTGCATCGCCTTTTTGTAGTAAGCGTCATAGTAACCGGAAGATAGGGTGAAAGTCCCCAGCATGATTCTACGCTTTGCTTCTTTTCCAAAACTACTTCTGTCGTTTCCATAGCGTATTCCATCATATCGTGCAAGATTTGAGCTTACTTCAGAAGGTTGAATAATATAATAAGTTGCTATCGCGTATTCAGTATTTGGCAGACTTACTTCTACTATTTGCGCACCCAAATCCTCTAGGACTTTTACAGATTTTTCTAAAGCTTCTCTCGTGTCTTTATCTAAAGCATCTGTAACGTATTCCTTTGGAATTCCTATTTTAAGCCCTTTTATATCTTTGTTTAAATTTTCCAAGTAGTTCTCTTTTTCGCGAGGTGAAACCGTAGAGTCATAACCATCAGCTCCTGCTATAGTATTTAATACCAGTGCTGAGTCTTCTACCGTTTTACTAAAATGTCCGATTGAGTCTAGTGATGATGCCATAGCGATTACTCCATAACGAGGTACTAGTCCATAAGTAGGTTTCAGACCTACAGTATTTGTGAATGATGCAGGGAGACGGATTGAACCTCCCGTATCTGTTCCTGTTGCAATTGGAACAAGTGATGCTGCAACTGATGCACCGGACCCACTAGAACTTCCTCCAGGAACATACTCTTTATCCCATGGATTTAAAACATTTCCGAAGTCTGAATTTTCTCCACTTGACCCATGTGCCCATGCGTCGCAATTAAGTTTTCCCAAAGAAATTGCCCCCGCTTCCTCGAGTCTATTAACAACTGTAGCCGAGTAGGGCGGAATATAATTTTCAAGAACTTTTGAACTAGCCGTAGTTCTAACACCTTTTGTTAAAAACATATCCTTCAGTCCAATTGGTACTCCGAATAGGGGTTGCGAGCTAAAGGGTTCACCAGTTAATAAGTTATCTAGTTTTTTTGCTTTTCTTCTGGCATTATCGGAGTCAATTGTTAGAAAAATATTTAGTTCCGGATTAAGTTTTTCTATTCTTTCCAAATAAGCATCTACAACTTCACTTACAGAAAACTTCTTTTCTTTATAGCCGTTAATAATGTCTGCAATTGTAAAGTTTGTAATATCCATAATTTTTAATTTTCAAATTTCAAACATCAACTAATCAAACTAATTTAAAATTTCTAAATTATAAAGTTAGATTTAGTTTGAAAATTGTAATTTGGTTCTTGATCATTATTGAGTTGTATCTACTAGTTTATCTACGACAAAAAGTCCGTTATGAGTTTTCTTACCTCCCGAAAGCGCTTCTTCCTGGGAAAGCATATCGTCTGTAAAGTTGTCATTCCTTGTGACATTTTTAAGTCCGGTTACCTGCGCGGTTGGTTCAATATTTACTGTGTCAACTTTATTTAATTGTTCAATGTATGAAAGAATATCGTTTAGTTGTCCATCAAATTCATTTTCTTCGGCGTCGGTTAGAATGAGGTTTGAGAGTTTTGCAATATGTTTTATGTCTATTTTCATATTTTTTTACTTGTCCCTCGAAGCTTCATGAGAAGTGGGAACATCAATTTTCATAAGTTGATTATATAAGTTTGAGGCTAAATAAACAACAGCTAATATGAGGCTTTTAGTCTTTCTAAAATATTTATTTTTGCCTCTTCGGATAAATTATCGTCAAGTTTTTTGAGTTTTACTTCCTTTCCATATTTTGTTACTAAAGCACACTCAATAAGATAATCAGCAACAATTGGATTAGAAGGTAGAATAGGTCCGTGAAGATAAGTTCCAATTGTATTTTTAAAATGAATTCCCTCAGTCATATCCTCCCCATTATTTCCGTGGCCTTTTATAACTTTTGCAAAAGCCTGAGTTTTATCAGATAAATAAGTTCTACCGCCATGATTTTCAAAACCAATTAAGTAGCTAGTAGCTGATAGCTTAGAGCTTGTAGTGAGCGGGTTATTCTTTGCTTTAACAACAATATTGCCGATTAAACGGGGTTTGTCTTTTGGACTTTCTGTATGCATATTAAAAATTCCCAAACCTTTTATTTCAGTTCCATAAGCGTCTTTGTAATAATTTCCCAAAAATTGATAAGCGCCACAGATAAAAAGTCCAGGGGTGTTATTTTCTATCATGCTTTTTATAATTTCCCCCTTTTTTCCATTTAGGTCTTTTTGTACTATTTCCTGCTGTATGTCTTGAGCACCACCCATGAATAGTAAGTCACACGTAGAAAGTAGTTGGTAGTTGGTAGATTGGTTGATACGAACAATCTTTATGTTTATTCCTCGCCATTCACAACGTTTTTGAAGAACGATTATATTTCCGCGGTCGCCGTATGTTGACATAAGTTCGGGGTAAAGCCAGCCGATAGAAAGGGAGCGTTTAGGGTTTAGCGTATAGCGTTTAGTTCTCATAAAATACTTTTGCCTGTTAATATTTTCCTTAGTTCAAGCATTGCAGAGTACGTTGGAAGAATTACTAGCTTTTGTTCTTTAGAAGTTTTTTCTAAAGCTTTTTCGAGAGCCTTGTTCAGGTCTTCATGTACGTAAAGGTTTGAAAATTCTGCATATTGTAGTCTGTTTGCTAAATCATAAGTTCTATCCCCGGAAATTGTGATATTTAATTTTCTACCGGTAAGCATTTCGAAATCTACATCCCAAATCCAACTGATATCCCGGCCATCAGGAATTCTGTCATTTAGAAGAAGTAAAAGATTCGAATAATTATTTTCCAAAACAATTTTTAACGATTCATTAAAACCAGTCGGGTTTTTTGACAGAAGCATGACAATTTTTTTATCTTTGTAATTTATCTCCTCTTGTCTTCCAAATGCCGGCTTAAAATTTTCTAAACTGGATATGGCGTTTTCTTTTTTTATTCCAAACACTTTTTCTGCAGAAATAATCGAAGCAGTTAGATTATAAATATTAAATGAACCCTTAAGTTGCGTCTCAACATTTATAATTTCAGCTTTGGGGTTAGTGAAGTTGCACTTTTCGCAATGAAAATTTCCTATATGGGAATAGGAGATTTTTGAATAACTTAGATTATTTCTACAGTTGGGGCAAGTTGTAGAGTCTACCGCGTGGGCTAAGACCTTTTCAGTTTTAAGACTGTCTTTAATTGAGTAAAAATAGTTTTTGCAGTTAGATGATTTTGCTATTCTCACAATTTGGGGATCATCAGCGTTTACAATAAGTGTTGTACCCGTTGGGAGTCTTTTAAGTGCTTCTGCCCACTTTTCTGACGTAGTGTTTATTTCTCCATATCTATCCAACTGATCTCTGAAAAGATTTAAAAGAATGATAGACTCGGGTTTTACTTCTCTTAAAATTAAGGGGAGCGAATTCTCATCTACTTCAAAAAGTAGGGCATCTTTATATATTTTTCCATTTAGGTTCGATTCTTTTATTAAAAGTGATGCGAGCCCATTTAGTAGGTTGGCTCCTGAGTCATTGCGAATTACTGATATATTGTTGGATTCAAGAATATGATGGAGAGCTTTTGTGGTGGTGGTTTTGCCATTGGTGCCTGCGATTAAGATAACTTTTAGGTTTTGATTATCCTTTAAAATATTTTTGATTAGTTTTGGGTTGGATTCAAGAGCTAAATGTCCCGGCCAAGTGGATGCGTTTCTATGAAGAATTGCTTTTATAAAAAAAGAAGAAAGCTTTCCCAGTAAAATCGAAAAGAATAACATTTGTCTATTATACAATGAAAAGACTTGTTGATTCGTCTCCTGAAAAGGTTAATCAATATAATTTTTTGAAACAAAAATCACATAGCCCTGAGTCTTTTTATTCGTTCTGTAGCGGAAGGGTGAGTAGAGTAGAGGTTACTAAAAAAATCCTTTGCCTTTTCTCCAAAAGGGCTTTCTATGAACATGTGTGCGTTTGCATGTGTTGCATGTTTAAGCTTAGGATGTTTACTTATTTTCTCAAGTGCGCTGGCTAGTCCCTCTGGATAACGGGTAAGCAGGGCTCCACTGGCGTCAGCCAGATATTCTCTGTTTCTAGAAACTGAAAGCTGAATTAGCCCTGCTGCAATTGGAGCAAGAATAGCGGCAACTAGAGCTATTACGATAAGTATTCCATTTGATTTTCTGTCACTACCTCCCCATAAGAGACTTCTTAAGAAAAAATCGGAAATAATTGCGATACTTCCCGCAAGAACTGTAACAAGACTTAGGAGTCTTATGTCATAATTTCTTACATGAGAAAGCTCGTGCGCCATGACACCCTCTAGTTCTTGTTTGTCTAATGCCTGCAGTAGTCCGGTTGTAGCTGCAACCGCGCTATGTAGTGGGTCACGACCTGTTGCAAAAGCATTCATCCCGCCGTCTTCAATTACATAAATTTTTGGCATTGCTTGCCCGAGACCAATTGATAAATTTTCAACAATGTTATAAAGCTGAGGATAATCTTCTTTTTTTACGGGTTTTGCGTGAGAAAGAGATAGAACCATTTTATCTGAGTTGTAGTAAGAGACGTAAGTTATTATTCCAAAAATTACTAAAAATATTCCAAGACCAAGTAGTCCGAAGTCAAAAAATAGAGAAATAATATAGCCAAAAACTATAGCAAATACTAAAAAGCCAAAAATAAGAAATATAGTTTTCCTCTTATTGGAGGCAATTTGCCCATAGATGTTCATATATTCTAGAAGGATACTTTAACAGGGTCTTTGCTTGAGGGTTCTGCTTCAAAGAATTCCTGTTCTTTGAAATTAAATTGTCCTGCTATTAAATTTGAAGGGAACATTTTTATTTTTGTATTAAAGGAAAGAACATTTGAGTTATAAAATTGTCTCGAATAAGAAATTTTATCCTCAGTGTCTGTTAGTTCGTCTTGTAGCTTTGAGAAATTTGCACTCGCTTTAAGATCCGGATACGCTTCCGCTACAGCAAAAAGGCTTTTAAGAGTGTCAGTAAGCATGTTATTTGCCTGAGCTTTTTGTTCGGGAGACTTTGCTTTCATAAGCTGAGCTCGTGCATTTGTTACGTTTTCTAAAAGCTGCTTCTCATGCTTTGCATAACCCTTTACAGTGTTAACTAAGTTGGGGATAAGGTCCATTCTTCTTTTAAGCTGAACATCAATACTGGAAAGTGCTTCTGCTATTCTTTCACGAAGGGTTACGAGTTGATTGTAGGTTAGCCAAATGAATGCTACAACTATAAGCGCAATTACTACAATTCCAATTAAAATTTCCATAGTTTATTTTTACACAGCTAAGGTATAAAGTCAATTGTTTAGAGTTTGATCCAGTCTTTTAAATCGGAATAAGAGAGGGTATTTAGAATATCTTTTTTCTCACACCACCCGCGCCTTGCAACAGATACTCCATATTTCATATTGTCCATATGAGAATTAGCGTGACTATCTGTGTTGATTATAAACTTGCACCCCATTTTTTTTGCTTGAAACACCAAGTCGTCTCTTAAGTCGAGTCTGGTTGGCCATGCGTTGATTTCAAGTGTTTTATTTTCCTTTTTTATAAACTCAAATATTTTTTCCCAGTTAGCATCGTAACCATTTCTTTGATTAATAAGTCTTCCGGTGGGGTGGGCCAGAATTTTTGCCTTTGGATGAGAAAGCCCAGATAGAATTCTTTTAGTCAGTTTTTCGCTTGAGGATTTTAAAGAGCTGTGAATAGAAACGATAGCCAGATCGAGCAAATTCATGCATTTGTCAGAAAGAGCAAGCTTGCCTGAAGTCAAAATATCAACTTCGAGTAAATTAATTATTCGTATATTTTTATTACTCTTTTTAAGCTGTTCAATATTTTTGTTCCTTTCTGCTAACAATTTATAAATTTCCGATTCTGAATGATTCCCAACACTGGGGTTGTGTTCTGAAAAACCTATATATTCATAACCTAGGCTAAGCGCCTTGTCAATCATTGTTTGCATGGAGTCTTTACCATAGTCATGGCTTGAATCTATAGGAAAATCAGAGTGAATATGAAGATCTCCCTTTATGTCGTTTAGGTTTACTAATTTAGGTAGCTCATGTCTTAATGCTGCTTCAATTTCTCCCATATTTTCGCGCATTTCAGGCTCAATCCAGTCAAGACCCAGGAAATTATAGAAATCTTTTTCATTGGCAAATTTCTTAAGAGTTCCGTCTTTTAGCTTAATACCTTTTTCAGATAGAGAATAACCTTTTTTTAGAGCATATTCGCGGAGCTTTACATTGTGTTCTTTGCTTCCGGTAAAATGCTGTAAAAGTGAGCCTATTTGGTCAGGACTCAATACCATAAGGTCAATTTGTTTATTTCCGGAAAGAACAATTGACGCGGTTATGTCACCTTTCTCAATAATCCTATCTTTATAGGGATAATTTACAAAGTGGGCTAGTACTTTTTGAGGATTTTTAGAAGCAACAGCTATGTCAACGTCACCAATTGTAGATTTTTTTCGCCTCAAACTACCCAATGGGTAAGCTTCAATTACTGACTTTTCTTTCTTTAAGTACTCCAGAACACTGTCAGCAATTTCCTGCGCAAGAGGAAGAACCATTCTTGCAGATTTTGTTTTACCTAAATAATATTCATCAATTGCAGTTATTATCTCTGCCTGGGATTTTTCTCCAAATGTGTCCAGGGGGGCAATCTTTCCTGCCTTTGCCAACGTATAGACTTTATCAATAACCGTTTTAGGGTCTTTGAGGTCAAAAGCATTTACGAGTTTAAAGGCCTTTTTAGGTCCAAAAGACGGTATGTCAAGAAGAGGAAAAATTGCGGGCGAAACATCCTCCAATATGTCGGTAAAGTGTTTTACTTCGCCTTTTTCAAAAAGTTCTGCTAGGTGTTTTTTAATGCTTTCACCTATTCCGGGAAGTTTGTCTAGTTGATTTTCGGCTAGTAAATCTTTGACTTCTTTACTCGAGACTTCAATCGCGTCTGCTGCTTTTTGATAAGCAAGAATTTGAAATCTATATTTTGCCTCATTTTTAATCGCATAAGCGCCGGCAACGCTCTTAAGAAGTTTGGCTATTTCCTCGTTGGTAAAAGATTTCATGAGTCTATAATAGCATAATAATAATTTGAGGTCATTGACTGTTTGGTTTCTACTTGTTAGAATATCTGAACCAATACGAAGATAAGTAAAGCGAAGTTTGATGTTTGCGGACCCGCCCGCAACGCCTTCGCAAGCTTAGCTTGCGTAACGGGCGGGGGGTGGTAGCTCAGTTGGCTAGAGCGCTTCCCTGTCACGGAAGAGGTCGCGGGTCCGAGTCCCGTCCATCCCGCTGAAGATTTTCAGGGTCTATAATTCGCATTTTTGCAAAGCAAAAAAAGCTCATCTTTTGACCCGAAAATCTTCTTATCAAAAATGCCAAGGCATTTTTGCAAATTGCTTTGCAATTTTAGAATGGGAAAGCGCTAAAAATGCATGCGCATTTTTACAAAATCCCGCTTTCTGGGATTACAGCAGATTTTGGATTTGCAAAGAATAAACGATAAGTATATATTGTTAAATTAAGTTTTAGTAAACTTAATTTGAAATCTTGCCCTCAAATTTTTAACTTCTGCCCAGAAAGGAGGCGAAAAATCTCTATAACAAAATGGTAAAAAAAACAACGAAAAACAATTTTGATGTAAAACAGCTTTTAGATAATTCAGGTTCATATAAAAATCTAATTTACGGAGCAGTAACTGTTTTAATACTTGCAGTAATAGTTTTTTTGGGGATAAGAACACTTTCTCAAAATAAGGGTGACATAAATGATGACGCTATTACCGTAGAAGAGGAAACTGTAACTGATTATGAGGTTGTTGAGGGAGATACTCTTTGGAGTATTTCTGAAAAAGTTTATGGTACAGGTTTTAACTGGCAAATGATTGCAGATAGCAATAACATTGCCGATCCAGACAATCTTGAGGCAGGAACCAAATTAACTATTCCAGTCCTAACACCGGCAGTAGCTGAAAAGACTGAAGAGGTTGGGGAAGAAGAGGCATCAGAGCCTACAAAAGCACCTGCGGAAGAAGAAAAAGTTGATGAAAAGATAACATCTTCAGCAACAGAATACACAGTAGTAGCTGGGGATAGTCTTTGGAAAATTGCAATAGCACAGTATAACGATGGATATAAGTGGGTAGAAATTGCAAGAGCGAATAAACTTGCTAACCCTGATCTTATTCATCCGGGAAATAAATTTGTACTTCCTCGATAGTTAATACGTTGACATTTAAAAATGAAAAGAACGTATCTGCCCTAACTATCGATAGGGAGAATATGGCAAAATTTCCCAGCAAACTTGTACTATAATTAATACAGTTTGTTGGCGAGTTTAAGTGCATTAATATTATGTCATCTATCCCGCTTGCAGATGCCTATGCGAGGGTAGTTCAGGGGTAGAATGTCTCCTTCCCAAGGAGAAGGTCGCGGGTTCAATTCCCGTCCCTCGCTCAGCTTTTGAGCTAAATTTAAGTAGTTTGCTTCGAAGTCATGATAAAACAAAATTTGATTATTAATTGATTGAACTAGCAGTATCACATTGCGTCAATTTTATTGTTGGTTTAGATCTTCACAATTTAAAAATGTTTGGATCTGATATTAAATCTGAATTTATAATTGATGAAAAAAAGTTTAATTTGCGTTCAATCAGAACATTGGAAATAAAAATTTTGAGTTTTTTAACAACCTAATACAATTGATTAAAAATCTTAAAAAATCTGGTGTAACAAGCGAGGCAATCGTAAATAGCGATACACAAGAATTTAACAAATGGATTTCTTCAAGAATATAATTATTTTATTTTCAAAACATAAAAAAGCTGTCCTTCGAATTGAGTATTCCGTTTTTTTCCAGAATCATAATCAACATAGACTCTCTTAATTATTTTGAGAGTCGTTTTTTTAAATAGATTTTGCATTTCAAAATCGATAAAAAAGTGGTTTTCTGCCTGTATCTCTATTTTTTCAGAGATCTTAATTTGGTATTTAAAATCACCATTTTTATTGTTTGGGTAAATAATGTCTTTTATGATGTTTTTAAATGCATTTTTAAGACCATAATATCTGAAATTATATCTATTACTAACATCAATAAAAAATAGTCCATTAGGTTTTAATAATGATTTAATGTTTTTTAATGTTTGTATCCGAAGCTGATTATTGCGAATATGTCCAAGAACATTCCAAAGACATAAAATTACGTCATATTTACCTAAATTTTTGGGGAAGTTTTTGTCAGTAACATCAAGTTTTAAAAGTTTAGTCCCTTTTTTATCTTTGTTTGCATTTATCATGCCTTGACTATTATCAACCTGGGTCAATTCGCTTGAGCTTAATCGTTCATATATTTTAAAACCGCGAACACCATCACCTGACCCAATGTCTAAAACTGAATCAGCATTTTTAGGTACGTTTTGAATTACAAGATTATCAATTGAATTAATATATGCACTTTTCTTACTGGAATATTGTCTATAAAACGGGGCAAATTTATTATATATGTCTTGTGATACAGTCATTGGAGTATAATTGTATATTACAATGCTTTTAATTGCCACAACAAACAAAAACAAGTTTAATAGACTTAAAAAAGTCATTGAATATACTTTTCCTAATATAAAAATTGCTCACATTTTTGACAAAAAAATTACACCTCCAGTTGAAAATCGAAACGATGAGTTAAAAAATGTTTTAATTAAAGCAAAGTTCTATTATTCACAGCTTCAAATCAATGTGTTTGTAGAAGATAACGGTATTTATTTCTACAATATTGAACCAAACAAACAACTTGCAGCAAATTTCAAAGATTACAGTTATGGTTTGTCTCCTAAAAAACTTTTTAAAAAAATAAGTTTTTTTTTAAAGAATAATGAGATCCATAAAGGATATCTAAAATATGTTTTTGCATTAGCGTGTAATAAAAGAACCTATACAAAATGTATTGATGTGCCGTTTCTAATTTCAAGTGACGTCAAATTTATCTCAGATACAAATATACTAAATAACTTTATCCTACCACGGGGGTTTAATATTCCTATTTCCCAAATGACTAAAAAGGAGCTTGAAAGATACCGAGACAAATATATTTCTAATTCAATAAAGGAATTAATTGAGCCACATATAAATGACTTGGTTTGATTATTTTATCCTATAAATATATAATAATCTGCTATGGATGCATATATTCCATCAGCGAGACATTATATAGACAAAAAAGATGTAGATGCCGTAGTAAGAGCCCTAAAGTCGAACTCGCTATCTTTGGGGCAGCAAACACAACAATTTGAAGAAAAATTTGCTCAATATCTAGGAGTTAAACATACAGTTGCAGTTTCGAGTGGAACTGCAGGTCTTCACATGGCTATCCGTGTGTTGGAACTAAAAAAAGGTGATGAAGTAATAACTTCACCATTTTCTTTTATCGCTTCAGCAAACTGTTTATTATACGAAAGAGTAAAACCAATTTTTGTCGATATAGATCGTAAAACACTGAACATAAACCCTAATTTAATTGAGAAATCGATTACAAAAAAAACAAAAGCCATACTGGCAATTGATATATTTGGAACTCCGTCTGACGCGGACGAAGTTAATAAAATAGCCGAAAAATATAATTTGAAAGTTATTGGTGATTGCTGTGAAGCATTAGGCTCTACTTATAAAGGTAAAATGGTCGGCTCGTTGTACGATGCCTCTGTTTTCGGTTTTTTTCCAAACAAACAAATAACATCAGGTGAAGGGGGAATAATTGCAACAAATTCCGATAAACTAAATGAAATTTTTAGAAGTTTAAGAAGTCAAGGCCGACCTGTAAATGGAGAGTGGGGTTTTCATGAACGACTAGGTTATAATTATCGAATGACAGAAATGGAGGCGGCTCTAGGATTATCTCAACTTAATAAATTTTCATGGTTAGTCAAAAAAAGACAAACAATAATTGATACCTATAAAAAGTATCTATCTCAAATAAAAGGTATAGAACTTTTAGAAACTCCTAATAAATGCTTTGCATCAAGATTTACATATATAGTTAGAATAAAAAAAAACAAACGAAATCAAGTAATGGTGGATTTAGATAAAAATTCGATTGGTTATAAAAAATATTTTTACCCCCTTCATCTTCAGCCATACATTAAAAAGGAATTTGGGTATAAAAAGGGTATGTTTCCGATTTGTGAAAAGGTGTCAGATGAAACCCTGTCACTACCCTTTTTTATAGGTTTGAGTAAAAATGAGATAAAGTATATCTGTAAAGTTATTGAGGAATCAATATGAATAACAAGAAATACACTGTTTTTTTAAGCGGACCAATGCGAGGCATTCCTCGAACTGAAGGTATAGCTTGGAGAGAAAAAGCAAAAACTTTACTTAAATCAAAATTCATTACACTCCACGCATATAGGGGCCGAGAGAAAGAAGAAACATTTACTGACTCAAGACTTGCTGTAATTAGAGACAAACATGATATATCTCGTTCGTCAGTTGTTATAGTCAATGATGCTATTGAAAACGCAAGCATGATTGGAACAGCCATGGAAGTAATATTTGCTTATCAATTAAATAAAATTATTATTGTGTTTGGTAGAGCTCATGAAAAAGACTATTGGATGAGCTATCATTCCCATGCTAGAGTAGAAACGCTTGAAGAAGCGTGCGACTTAGCTAATAAAATGTTTTCAAAATGAATATCAGAAAAGTACTTTTTATATGCTCTGTATACAAACCCAACGTTGGAGGAATTGAGACAGTTATTGAAGAACTTAGCCAGTACTATAAAACAAAAGGTATCAAAACTACCGTTTTGACAAAACGGTTTCCATTTGACTTAAAGACAATAGAAACTATTAACGGAGTTAATGTTTTGAGAATTATTAGACCTAAAAGCAAAACCGATTATAAAAAACTAGCCATGTGGCTAAATAAACATGAAGATGAGTTAAGATCTGACATTATTCATGTGATTGGTGTTAGAAGACCTATGCCTATGATTGCTATGGCTTTAGCAAGAAAATGGAACATCCCGTATATTATTAATTTTGCAGGAGGGGATATGCCCGATCACGATGACAACGAATCAATATCAGCATGGAGTGAAGAGGATGGCACAGTTGTGAAACCAGTCAAACAAGCAGATAAGTTAGTAAGCTTCTCGAATAGTATCGTCGAGATCTCCAAGAAAACAATTCCCGAAATAAATAACGTGAAAATAATCTATTCTGGACTAGACCTTTATCGTATTAATAAAATTAAAAAGATAAATTCAGGTTTTGAATATATTATGACAGCGCGCAGATTGGTTTACGATAAGGGTATAGATATTTTAATTAAGTCTTTTGCAGACATAAAAAGGGACAATCGATTTAAATGCTTAAAGCTTATAATTGCTGGTGATGGACCAGAAAGAAAAAATCTAGAAGGATTAGTCTCAAGACTTAAAATAAAAGATTATGTAATTTTTACTGGTTATTTAGAATTGGATATGGTAATTTCGTATCTCAAAGGGTGCATAGCACATGTTTGTCCATCTAGGGCTGAAGGTGGAGGAACAATAAATTTTGAGGCTCAGGCATCCGGGTGTGTTTCAATTGGAAGTAATGTAGGTGGAATACCTGAGTATATTAATGATCAAGTTACAGGAATAATTTTTGATTCCGAAAATATAGATGATTTAAAAAACAAACTAATAACTATTCTTATAAATAAGAAATTGAGAAGTAAAATCATAAGGAATTCAAGGAAAAATATATTAAAATACTCTTGGAATAATATTGGAGAACAATATCTGAATACTTATATAAATACAAAAATACGTGCAGGTTTTAAGCCGTGGTCAAACAAATCAAAAATATTATGGGAAGGAATTAATATATGAACTTAGAAATGTTAGTAAAAACACTAAATTACGACTATGGAATAACTGGTCAAGTGAAACTAGACCTATTGAAAGAAAGCCCAGATAATTTTATTTATACTGTATTTATTGATAATATCAAAACATATGTTTTGCGAGTTTCTAAACGCCCACTTGGCGAGGATGTCTTGTTTGAAATTGATTCACTTATTAAACTTTCATTGCGTGGAGCACCTGTAATAGTTCCAGAAAAATTAATTAATAATGAATATTATAAATTAATCGATAAGTCAGGAATTGTTTGTGTGCTTTTTAAATATATTGAAGGTGAACATGAATTAGTTGATAAAAATAATAAACCAAGAATAGAAAGAGTTAAGTCAAGTGGGGCTGCTCTTGGCGTCTTGCATAATTCTTCCTTTAACCTAATAATTGGTAAAAGAAAAGGTAGAAATATTTATACTGAATTAGATAGAGTCCTTCGAAATGAAAATAAAATCAGGCTTGTTTTTAATAATCCAGACGAGTTTATTGTAAATGTTAAAAAATATATTAATTGGGCTAAAAATCAAAAGGTAGATCATGGACTTATAAACAACGATTACCGTCCAAGCAACGTCTTTTTTCTTCAAGATAAAGTTTCTACAATTTTAGATTTCGATTGGTCATGCCTTGGACCATATATAAAAGATGTTGCGCTCGGTGCAGTCGAATGGTCTTACCCAGATGGTTCAAGTATTCCTTGGAGAGATGTGTATGGTAAATTTATAGATGGATATAATAGCATATCCAAGATTAAAATTACGGACGTGGACAGTTTATATAAATGGTCAGCCTTCGCATGTTTATCTGATGCCTCAACATACTTTAGTGATTTAGCAAGTGAACACGATCAAAGCATGGACAAATTAAATATGAATTCATACATGTATTCAAAATTTAAATACTTTAAAGGCAAAACATAACATGAAGCCCTACATGTATTACAAAGGATTGCAAAAATTAGCTACTGAGCTTAGAGGTAATGAAAATATTTATCTAGGCATAAGACCTTATGGATTTCATTCAGGTAATATGTTGCCTTTTGTTATTTATCCATATCTATTATGTGCAGAATTAAAAAAACTTGGCAAAACGCCTAAATTCAATTTCTATATTTTTTTAAATGATTGGGAGCAAGACAAGCTAGATGGCCCAAATCCTATCACATATCCATATAATGTTTATCCGGCAAATACAACCTTTCAATATGTCTATGTTAAAAATGGAAGCAAGACAAATATAGTAGACAAATGGGAACCTGTTATTGTTAAAGGTGTAAAAACAATAACTTCTTATTTTAAACAAACCAAGGTACTTGCGGTTAGAAACTCACATATGAAGAGGAATAAGTTTATGAAGCGTTATCTATTAGAAACGCTAAAAAATCCAGATGAAATTGCTAGTATATTACGCGAGAGAACAAAAAGAACTGTGCTTGAGGATCCGTTATCTTATGTTCTAGCTGTGTGTCCGAAATGTTTATTGGTTAGAGGACAAACAACTCTCCTATCTAATAACAAAATTGTGCACATTTGTAAAAGTTGCGACATGATAACTAAAGGAGAATATGAGGATTTTGATTATTGGTTTTATCATAAGCCACTTGCGATACCTAGACTTGAAGCCTACAGAATCGACCTTTGTATTACAGGCGGAGATCATTTTACCGAGGGCGATTTTCATACTCGACAAGATTTAATTCGACTATTTAATGCGAAGATTAAACCTTTTAAAGTTTTGTATACTCCAGTTGTTCTTGGATATAACAATGAACGTATGGGGAAAAGTAAAAAGAATGATGTAGCAATTTCTTTTCAAGAGCTATTAAAAATAGTCAAAAAAAATATAGGCTCTGATACTATTGAAATATATGAAAAACCATAGCCAGACGATAATATTTATTTCTAACCCGTTCGGCTACGGACCAACTGGAACTTTAATACCGATAATTAAGGAGTTTGAACAAAATACTAATTGTGAGACCATTTTTTTGGGTAGCAAAAATTGTTTGGAAATTATAAATTCAAACGACAACGACTGGGAAAGATTAAAAATAATCAAAATTAATGAGAGGAATATAAATATTCTAAAAAGATTTTTTAAAAGTTCCAAAAAGCCACTTTTTGTAATAAGCTCATTGAATCGGTTTGCTATACAGGCGTCAGATCAACTTGGGATTAAAAATGCTATGATCGATCCGTTAGGTTGGTTTTGGTCAAAAATACCTAAGGGGTTTGAATTATCGGACATTTATTTTTATAACAACTTCGGAAAAGATAATATTAAAAATGGAAGGATCTGTATTGAGATACCACTTATTGTCACAAATTCAAAACACAAGACAAATAAGAATTTGGTTATATTCAATATCGGTGGAAGTTCCAATCCATTAGTTAAAGGTCTTCAAAAAAATTATCTTAAATTGTTACTTTATTTAATTACTAATATTGACAAGAATATTCAATCAACAATAAAAGTTGTTGGAGGTGGTAAGGCCATTAATTTTCTTAAGAAGAATAAGGATATTGGGTGCATGTGTAATTTTAGTAGTTTATCTTATTTTGACTTTGAAAAAGAAATCAAAAAGTCTTCGTTAGTTATTACGCCAGCAGGAATGGGTGCTACATTTTCCTCAATACATCTTAGCAAGCCTACAATTATATTTTTAGCTCAGAATTTAAGTCAAATTAAATTAGAGGAAATATTAACATACAGAAATATCAACAAGCTAAATATGAACTGGTCAAACTATTTTGAGCTGAATAGTTCAAATATATCAGAAAAAGAATCTATTAAATTAATCGATGAATTATCGTTTGAAGCTTTAGAAAACAAAAACATTTTAGATAAGATATTGATCGACCTTAAGGATTTAATTCAAAAATCTAATACCATAAAGATTGAAAAGATGAATGTTGCAGGCATCAAATTTGGTGGTGAAAAAGTAGTCTTTAATAAATTAAAAGCATATTGGAATTTATGAAAATTATTATTTTAGATACTCCTCAGTCACTATTTGTTTAAATTCATCATTCGACAGTCTCGACTTTCTTTTTGGATATAAATTACGTATTTTGAGTACAATACTTTTGGCTTGCTTGATATTAATATCCAATTTGCATATTTGCCTTGACAGATAAATAACAGCATTCGAACTTATTAAGTTTGAAATTAGAAGGGCATATGAATAGCCAAACAATTCAGGTTTTATTGACATATAACCATTTTTTATAACAACATCAGTAATATGACTACTCGCTGTATGGGAAAAAGAATTTTCACTAATCGGATCTCGATCAAAATTAAATTTATTCCCGTAGTAAATAAGAGCTATTACTTTTTGATAAATTTTTGTTTTATATCTTTCTAATAAAAAATCTTTAAATATTAAATGGAGAATTGAAAACACATCACCATATGATAAAATGCCATTTCTTTCACCCATACCCTTTAACGAGATGGAGAATATAATATTTCGTTTTAATTTTTTTGACAATAAAATTGCTTGATAGAAGTTGGCTGCTGCCAACCCATGATCGTTATGAAAGTGTAATTCAATTGGAATATTTTTGTCGATTTTTTTATTAAGCATCGTCAGTACTGATTCTAATTTTTGAGGAGTGCATACTCCGGTAGAATCTGATAAACTGATTTGTGATACACATTTATATTGTAAAACAAACTCAAAAAAGTTACAGATAATTCTATCTGATTTTGAAAAAGAATCTTCTAAACTAATTCTTAGATTTATCTTATTTTTTTCAGATATTTGAAGTATGTAGGTAGCCTTTTTAATTAAGTTGCTTTCACTGTTTCCCTTTATAAATGTACTTATGTTTTTAAAATCATTATCAATTAGTAAATTGAAATCCTGTTTATTTGGACTCGAATGGACAAATAACTTTGCTTTCAAGTTTATTTTTTTAATCTTGCTAAATGTCTTTAGGTTATGACTTGACGAGTATGGATGTATGTATTCAATAAAATCAATTCCTATTTTGTCTAGTAATTTTAAAAATTTAATTTCATTACCTAACAGTAAAAAACCTACTGAACTTTGCATGCCTTCGCGTAACGTTGTGTCTAGAAGACGAATATATTTCATTATTTTTTCAAAATTATTTTGCCTTGAGGTAAATTTAACTCTTTGTTTATGTCAAGTAAATCAATAAACTCACGATCATGAGAGATAACAACAAAAGTACCGTCAAAGCTGTTTAATGCTTTTGCTAATCTACCCTTAATTTCTTTTGTCATATAGTCGCCCGTTGGTTCATCTAAAATAATAAAATTTGGACTTGATGCCATAAGTGTGGCCAATGAAAACCTTTTTTGTTCACCAGAGCTTAATGTCCGTATATCCTGCCGGTGAATCATGTTGCTGCTAAAGCCAAAAAATCTTAGTATTGACGCTAACCTTCCATTTTCTTTTGTGTTGACCAAGCTAGATAATTCATCAATTAAAACTCCGCTTGAATTAGATAAGTATGATTCAGGAGTATAATAACCTGTTTTTACATTTGAACCAATTTTTACTGTTCCTGAATTGTAAGCATCATCTTTTTTGGTTATTGAATCAAGGACACATTTAGCTAAGGTGCTTTTACCTGAACCATTTGGTCCCCAAAAAAGCCATTTGTCCCCTCGCCTTATTGATATAGGACTAGACTTTGACAAATCAACGGCTACATATTCTCCGTATTTCTTAACAACATTTGCAATTAAAACAACATCATCACCGCTACGAATTTCCTGAGTAAATGTTAAATCTTTTATTTTGTCTTCATTGTATACTTGTTTAGATCCTGGCATATTTTTAAATTCTTCTTCGAGACGGTTCATTCGCGTTTCTAGAGCACGACCTACTTGGGCCATGTCCGCGCTACGTTTATAAACCTGTTTTGATCTAAACATGTCATCCGTCTTTTTAAGTTGATCAAGCTTTCTTGAAGCCTGATCTGCTTCAAGTTTTTCTGCTTTGATAATTGCATCACGTTTGACTTCAAACTCTGTGAGGCCTCCTTTAAACACAAAAACTCTTCCGGAATCAGTCAGTCCGACTGTTTGTTTACAACACTGATCTACAAGTCTTGAATCATTTGTAGCGATGACAACAGCCGAATTAGTTGTTTTAAGATATGATGCCAACCAGTCAACAGAAGCGACATCTAAGTGGCTTGTGGGCTCGTCTAATAAAATTATTTCAGCATTAGAGTAGAGGGCTGTGGCTATCATAACTTTTCTAAATTGTCCGCTACTAACTTCTGATAATTTTGTATCGAGGCTTATGTTTGGTGTTTTTGATTTGCTTATACCCAAACCAGCCAAAACTTTTTCCATGTCTGCTTCTTGATTATATCCACCAATTTTCTCATATGTTTCAAGAAGTTTGCCATAATGTTCAAGATTGTTATTGTTACTATTCGATTCAGCTAACTTTGATTCATATAACCTTAATTGAGCTTCTATCTCATCTAAACCCCGAGTTTTTTTTAACACATCAATTATTTTCTCGTTTCTATTGACATCTACGTCTTCTAGAACTTGGGGTATAAAGACATTTTTAATATTTGGGTTAATATTCACCCTACCTTCCTCAGGAAATTCTAAACCAGCCAATATTTTAAGAAATACGGTTTTACCAGATCCACTTTTCCCCGTCACAGCTGTTACTTCACCTGTTTTGATATGTAGATCTAAATTTTGGAATAAAATTCGATCATATGATGAAAAGCCAACGTCTTCAATGTTAATAACAGATGTATTTATGTTATTTTCAGGGTTATAACTTTTTCTTTCCATCTCCATATTTAACCTTTAGGCAAATTTTACTACAACATAGCACATTTATCTATTTTTTGTATAAGTCAATGACTTATGTGACATACCTCCTTTCTCAGTAAGGTATTGAAGAGCACTTTTAAGACCAAGTGACTTGTGAAGTCTTTTTGTGTTATACCAAATTAAGTATTTTGTAAGCTTTTGGTAGAATAAGGATTTGTCATGAATAATATCTAAGTAATTATCAATAAATTCTTCTGTTGTCATAAAAATCAACCTCAGGGATCATTCGGTAGCTCGAGTATACCACTTATAGAAAACCTCATAGCTTGGGATATTAAGATATTCTTTCAATCCATTAAGTTGTAATATTAAATCTGGAGTAACCAAATCTTGTAGGTTCGAGCACATTATCGTTACCAATTTGAGGATTGAAATAAATAGTTTTAAGTTAATAGTTTTGAATTTACAATTTGTAAAAACATAAATTACATAAAAATGTAATTTTTTTGTTCGCCAAATAAAGAAAAAAGATTATATTGACAGCAAAATTCGTATTTGATATTATAAATCGTGCCGAAAAAGAATAAGACAAAATATATATTCGTTTCGGGTGGAGTTATTTCAGGGATAGGAAAAGGAATAACGGTAGCCTCGACGGCACTTCTTCTCAAAAATTGTGGATATAAAGTAGCCCCATTAAAATTCGAAAATTATCTTAATCTGGATGCAGGAACGATTAATCCCATTGAGCATGGTGATCCATTTCTTTGTGAAGATGGAACAGAAGGGGATATGGACATTGGGACTTACGAGAAATTTCTTGACGAGGATATGGGAAAATTAAATTTTGTTACTATGGGCAAAATTTACCACACCGTTTTTATGCGCGAACGTGCTTTTGAATATAACGGAGAAGACGTTGAGGCAATTCCTCATGTGACTGATGAAATAATTCGTCGCATTGATGAGCTTGCAAATGAAAAGAAGGTAGATATTGTAATAATTGAGTTAGGCGGAACAGCCGGAGAATATCAAAATGTACTTTATTATGAGGCGTCAAGAATTCTAACACTAAGACGTCCGGAAGACGTAGCCCACATTCATGTCAGTTATGTTCCTGTCCCATCACATCTGGGAGAACCAAAAACTAAGCCTACACAGCTTTCTGTAAGAACCTTAAATTCCATGGGTATTCAACCGGACTTTATAGTTGCAAGAAGTGAGATTGACCTGGATGAAAGAAGACGCGAGCGGTTTGCGCTTTTTTGTAATATGCATAAAGAGAATGTTATTTCAAGTCCAGACGTGGAAAGTGTTTACGAAATCCCTTTAGTCCTGAATAATCAAAAGTTTGCGCAAAAAATTTTGAAGAAACTAAAGCTGCCTCAAAGAACTCCAAATTTGAAAGAGTGGGAGGGAGTTGTCAAAAAAGTCAAAGAGAAGAAGACTAAAGATGTGACAATTGCGATAGTTGGAAAATACTTTTCTACAGGCGATTATCATCTTCGTGATTCGTATGCTGCACTTTTAGATGCGATAGACCATGCATCGTGGAATGTTGGGGTAAATGTTAAAACGATTTGGATAAATGCTGAAGAAGTAGAAAAAAATGGTGAGGATATAATCGGAAATCCGGATGGAATTATTGTTCCGATAGGATGGGGTAATAGAGGCGCGGAAGGTATGATAACAGCAGCTTCTTATGCTAGACGCAAAAAAATTCCATATTTAGGTCTTTGTTATGGAATGCAGCTTGCATGTGTAGCCTACGCACGCGACGTTTTAGGGTTAAAAGAGGCAAATACTGCAGAGAATAATCCAAAGGCAAAACATCAAGTTATTCACCTAATGCCGGCTCAAAAAGAAGTCATGAAAAATCGGGCTTACGGTGGCACGATGAGGCTTGGTGGGTGGGAAGCAATTGTTAAAAAGGGAACAAGAGCATTTAAAGCATACGAAAAGAGTAATGAGATAGATGTAAAAACGGGCTTGACCTCTGAAAGGCACAGGCACAGGTACGAATTTAATGACAAATATGCAACAGATTTTGAAAAGACAGGTTTTGTAATAAGCGCGAGGTCGGTGGTTGAAAATTTAGCAGAAATTATAGAACTCCCTGAAAAGGAGCACCCGTTTTATCTAGGAACACAAGGTCATCCTGAATATAAAAGCCGACCAAATAGACCCCATCCTCTATTTATAGAATTTATGAAAGCAGCAAGCCACTAGAGTTCTTTTAATTCAGCTTAAAATATTGTATAATTCTTTCTTATGGAAAACATAGATGTAAGGAGAAAAAACGTTGTAAAAGTTTCGCAGAAAATAAAAGAAGGCAAACGCGAACGTGTTATATCTTTCACTGGAGAGGTAATAAAATCCAGAGGAATTGGCGACAATAAAATGATTACTGTCCGTCAGAATATCGATGGCGTTGACGTTGATAGAATTATGCCTATAGTTCATCCTTCTTTGGTGGGGGTTGAGGTTCTTCAAAAAAAAGCTAAAAGAAATAAATAGCTTTCCCACTTCTTATTTAGTATTCTATTTAGGTGAGACAAATTGGTCTAGACGGTGAGGAAATTGCTGCAGATTTTTTAAAAAAACACGGATATAAAATCATTTCAAGAAATTTTTATTCCAGATTTGGAGAGATAGATATAATAGCTTTAGAGAAAAAAACTATAGTTTTTGTGGAGGTAAAACTGAGATCTAATAATTACTTTGGAACTCCACTTGAGTCTATAACCCGTTCAAAACTAGAAAAGCTAAAAAAAACCGCCTATTATTTTTTAACACTCAATAATCTTTCAAATTCAGATTTTAGATTTGACGCGGTAGAAATATTTAAAGATGGAGACAAAATAGATGTTAATCAGGTAAAAAATATAACTTTGTAAATTATTCTTCCATCATTTCTTCAAATTCGGAGTCATAAACAGGTTTTATAAGAAAACCTTTCATGTCCTGATGCCCGATAAGCATTGGAAAGGAAAGATGAGAGCGGTCAGCAACAGTTGTAACTATGGTTTTTTTCTTTCCTCCTATTTCCACCGTGAGGTTTGCAGTTGGTCTATAACTTGAACCACTTGCTGAAGATATATGAACGTACTCGCCGGTAAGAGGTATTCCAATTTTTTCAAGCAAGCTTTTATCAATAGATGATCTTTTTGCGCCGGTATCCATTTTCGCTCTAGTATCAAACCTTTGATCCTTAAAATGTATAACTGCATCCTGATTAATAGAGAGAATAGTGGGAGATATATTAATTTTCTCCGAAAAGGATGCCGTAAAAAGATTTTTTCCTATTTCAACTCCTCTTTTAGGATTACCAACTACCATATTCTCAACCCTCTCAAGTCTGCTTCTTAAAGACGTTCTATTTGCATTCTGAATGGAGAGTCCCGGTCTCGCATTTACCTCAAGAATTAGAGGACCCCTGTTGCGGTCTAAAGCAATATCAATCCCTGCATAGCCAAGTCCAACCGCAAATTGTGTTGTCGAGGCAAGCTCAAGTAAATCATCCCAAAAAGGAAGACGTATTCCTCTGGTTTTTATTTTTGTGTCAGGAATAAAATCTACGTGTTGATCATAAAGAATTGCTCCGGTTGTGATCCCCGTTCTGATATCGATACCAAAACCCAAGGCTCCCTGATGCAAATTTGCTTTACCATTTGATAGAGTAGTTGGAAGTCTAAGCATCGCCATAATTGGAACCGCATTGAAACAAATTATTCTAATATCCGGAATTCCTCTGTCTCTGTATTTTTTGAAAAAAGGATGAAGTATAATTCTTTCCTCAATAAATGCAATATCAGGCAGAAATTTCAGCGAATAAGCTCCTTCAAAGATGTCCATTACATGTGACTCGAGCTGGTGAATGGAGTAAGATAAGTTCTCATTAATATAGGCGCTTTCGTTCTCAAATTTTCTTACAGGTAATATTCCCAACCCCCCATATCCCCTGGCAGGTTTTATAACAAATCCTTTTTCAGGTAAGGATGACCAATCAAAAGAGCGAAGGGCTTCTCTACTGTAAAATGCTTGAAGTAGATTTGGGGTGGGAATCCCGTTTTCGGCAAGAACTCTTTTTGTTTCCAATTTATCATCAGCAATTTTTTTAGCGTCACTTGAATTATACTTGTTGACGAAAAGGAAATTTCGGGCGTTCATGCCCAATATGTTTTTACTTACCGGCATGGCGAGATATTGAAGTAAATCTGAAAAATTCTAACAATCTGAGTCCAAAGTATCTGCCTATAAGTATATTTATAGGGACTAAAAGAAAGATAAGTTCAGGATATAAAAGAAAAGTGTTTCTAATTATTTGAGCAGAAAGTACTACAAATCCCACAACTCCTAGGGAAAAGGTGACAAGAGTTATTACAAGCATTTCTTGAAAACTTCTTTCAATTTGTACTGAAATTATTTGTTCGGAAAGCAAAATTAATAGAAGTACCGGAAAAATAGATAACTGTCTTACTACTAGAATTCCTGCCATAGCACTTACTGTTATTGTGGCAAAAATTATAATTGATACGATAAACATAGAAAGTGCCATTTTGGGAAGCTGCATAATTCTAAGCCGTTTTAAAATAAGTCTTGCAAAAGTTGAGCCTAAAATAATCGAACCCAATAAAATTAGTCCGGCTGTAATTCCTGTAGAAAGAAGTGTTATTGATAATGCTATTGGAACTAAAAGTCCTATGCTGGGAAGTCCCACAACATGACGAATAAAGGCAATTATAGTTGCGAGCATGGGAAGAAGCAGGATAAGAATTATCGTTCTAGACGGAACTCCTGCTTTAACTGATTCCTGAACGAAAAATGCTGCAAAATTAAGTGGAGTAAGCGTTTTTGCAGGTCTTCTTTCAAACAAAACGAGTATTTCGTCTCTTGTTGCCGGTTCTTCGGGTCTTGTTACGTCTTCCTCAGCTATTTTTTTTAAAGCCTCCACTTCTTCAGCAGAAGGCGAAGAATCTGCAGAGTCAGTTGCCAGCTCATCTTCAAGCTCATCTTGAGCGGTTGAAGTAGGAAGAAGCCTAATTTGTGCAAACGTGTAATTTGATTGTACTAGGAAAATAAAAGCTGCCAAACAAAGTACAGAAAAATTTACTATCAGGGATTTTTTTACCATATTTATTAATTATAGTATACCCCTTTTACATATTAAAGTAGTCGGGTATTGACCCCGATTAAATCGGGGTTGACTTTTCTAGACTCAATTTGCAACCTATAAAGTTGCAAATTAGAGTAAGAAGAGTATATATTATATCATCAATGAAGATTCTTGGGATAGATCCTGGATTAGGAAGAGCAGGGTGGGCAGTAGTAGAAGAGCAAAATGGGAAAGTAAGTGCTATTAATTATGGATGTATTGAGACGAGTAAAAGTAGCAAGGAAGAAATGAGAATTAAGACTTTATATTCAGAACTTATAAAAATTATAGAGAAATATAATCCGGAAGTTTTGTCTGTAGAAAAATTATTTTTTAACAAAAACGTAAAAACTGCTCTTAGTGTAGGTCAGGCCCGCGGTGTAATAATACTTGCGAGCGTAAATAAAGGCCTTATTGTAGAGGAATATACTCCTTTACAGGTAAAAATAGCGGTTGCCGGTTATGGGCGCGCTGATAAGAATCAAATTGGCCAGATGGTAAAAAGCAGTTTTAATTTAAAATCAGTTCCTCAGCCTGACGATGCGGCCGACGCTTTGGCAATCGCTCTCACGCATGCGGTTTCTTACAAAATTAGGAATTTAGCTTAATTTAGTATCAGATTCGAGTTCTAAACTGAATATTATCAAGCTTGGTACAAATTATAGTAAGAAGAGTTTATAATACGAATTATGATTGGTTACTTGACGGGGGAAGTTTTTGAAGTATTAGATAACAATATTATTCTTCTTGTAAATGGTGTGGGATATAAGGTGTTTCCAACGAGCAGATTTCTGGAAAAAAGTAAAAAAGGCAAGCGGGTAGAATTTTATATTACAAGTGTTATTAAAGAAGACTCTTTTGACCTGTATGGTTTTGAAAGCAATGAAGAGAAGAAATTATTTGAGTTAATTATCGGAGTTTCGGGTATCGGTCCCAAAACAGGACTTGGTATTTTGTCAAAAGGGAAAATCAATGATATTATGGATGCGATTTCAGATGGCAATACGGCATTTTTTTCGGGCGTGCCGAGGCTGGGGAAGAAGAACGCACAAAAGCTTATAATTGAACTTCGGAATAAAACGGGGGACATAAATAGCCTTACTTTTGTTGAAAGCAAAGAAAGAGAAGAGTTAATGCAGGCATTAAAAGGTTTTGGTTATCAGGAAAAGGAGATTATTTCTATTTTGCCCGAAATTGAGAAGTCTGACGATAAAATAGAGCAAAAAATAACATTTGCATTAAAACAATTAGGTAAAAAATGAGCGACATTAAAGAAAATTTAGATTTAAAGGAGCAAGAAGAAATTGTTATTCAAAGCCTTAGAGCTTCTTCGTGGCCTGAATTTATAGGTCAGGATGTTATAAAAAAGACTCTTTTTATTTCAATGGAGGCTGCGAAAAAAAGAGATGAGAGTTTGGAACATCTTCTTTTTTACGGTCCGCCTGGTCTAGGAAAGACGACTCTTTCACACATCATAGCAAAGGAAATGGGTGCAAATATCCGCATTACATCAGGACCCGCTCTCGAGCGGTCGGGAGACTTGGCTTCAATTTTGACTAATTTATCCGAAGGTGACGTGCTTTTTATAGATGAAATTCACAGACTTAATAAAGTTGTTGAGGAAACGTTGTATCCCGCCATGGAAGACTATGCGCTCGATATCGTTATAGGGAAAGGTCCTTCAGCAAGAACTTTAAGGATGGATTTGCCTAAATTTACGATTATTGGAGCAACAACTAAAGCAGGAATGATTTCAGGACCACTTAGGGACCGCTTTGGAGTTATAAGCAGACTCACATTTTATAACCCAAAAGAGCTTTCTGAAATTATTAGAAATGCTGCAAAAAAACTTAATGTAGAAATAGAGGATTCCGCTTGTGAAGAGCTTGCTGCACGCGGTCGCGGGACTCCCCGAATTGCCCTAAGACTTTTAAAAAGAGCTAGAGATTACGCTGCGATACACGGTCAGAATATTATTACTAAAGAAATCGTAGATAAAACTCTCTCTGTCCTCGAAATTGATAAAAAAGGGCTAGACGAGTCTGACAAAAGATACCTTTTGACTATTATAGAAAAATACGAAGGTGGACCCGTCGGTCTTGAAACAATAGCGGCAAGCATTTCTGAAGACAACGCAACTTTAGAAGAGGTTATTGAGCCATATCTTATGCAAATAGGATTTATAAAAAGGACAACTAGAGGAAGAATGGTAACAGAAAATGCTTTAAAGCATTTGGGTATAAAAGGCTCTAAAAAACAGGAAAAACTTTTCTAATCAAGTATTACTCAGATAGCGAATATATAAATTTTCTAGCCCTTTTAAAGGGTAAAGATTTTACAGTATCCTGAAGTGATAAAAGTATAAGTCCTGCAATTATAGGAAGTAGCCAGATTTGAAGGGTTAGTGGGGCAGTGGAGAACACATTTCGCGCCGGTGTGTATAGAATAATGGTCGTAGCAGTTATAGAAAGAATTGTTGCTATGACCAGATATTTATTTACGAAAGGTGAGCGTGTAAGAACATTTTTTCTAA
>Ga0210057_1000631_pt1 | contig 57550 bp, 56 predicted proteins | sample CryGeyCG2114_010_2_FD_183968 | JGI IMG/M metagenome (GOLD analysis project Ga0210057, IMG submission 183968) | Groundwater microbial communities from aquifer - Crystal Geyser CG10_big_fil_rev_8/21/14_0.10 (SPAdes) (version 2) | ecosystem: Environmental > Aquatic > Deep subsurface > Groundwater ...
AACTGAATTTAATTGAAAAGTAATGTTTGATCCGGTAAGAAAAGTAGCATTGGCGGCAGGACTATTCAAACCAGGTATTGATGGACGCGGGCAAGGGGTGGGAATATTGGTTGGAGTTGATGTTGGTGTGGGAGTAGAATCAGGAGTACACTCGTCATCATTACCGCATTGACCAATGCCATAGCAATCACAGTTCGTGTTTGGACTACAGGTAGAAGCCTCTGTAACTGTTCTACAATCATTTCCGAAACATCTATTTTCTGAACAAGTCGCCTGACCAGGCGCAGGAGTATTTGTGGGAACGGGAGTATTTGTTGGAATAGGGGTAGGGGTAGGATCAGCCACTGTGTAACAACAAGATCCTTGGCCACTTGTACCACATGATCTACTAAAACAACTATCGAGTCCGGAACAATCACCATCACCCCAACAACAGGTAGCTCCACAAATATCTGAAGCATTAACATTTGTTGCTGCGCCGAAAATTATCATTAAAAAAGAAAACCAAAAAATTAACACTGTTTTAGAAATTTTCTGGCTCATTTTTTCTCCTAAGAACTAATCGCGCAGAAACTAAATTATCATCTTCGTCTCGCAATGCTTCTCCGCTATTTGTTTTTCTTTTTAGAAGAACAGAAACAACATTGCCCTGTTTTAAATTTTCTTCTAGGCTCTGCCAGCCATTATCTCCAATTGTCCCTATTTTTTTTTGATGGTACTCAAATTGTGTTTTATCTGAATCCAATATCTCCATTGCCAGAGCAGTTTGTAATCTCTCACCTTCAGGACTGATGCGAAAATCTTTAATCAATCTAACCTTTGGTAATAGTTGCCCAGTAGATGGATCTTTGGTAATTAAGTAACGATCAGTAGAATTAGGAATTATCTCTAATGATTCAAAATAACCAATTAGTTTGTATGCATCTGTTATTCCCTGAGAATAAATCGTCATTATGCCGGATCCTGAATATAAATATTCTTCTGTCTTTGAAGATTCATAGATAATATCACTACCGTCCACAGAGTTACCTGAAATAACTCTGTAGTTTTCGTTTCTCTCTATAGAATTATCTAAGTTGCGGTTTTGTGTTGTGTTAATGCTAAAGTAATAAAAAATTTCGAAGATAACCGCACCCAACAAGATAAGAAAAAGAGTCAGGGGTATATTTTTCTGAAGTTTAAAGGGTAATATTACCATCTACCCTCAGTCTATCAAATTTTTTTAGTTTCGCCAATTAGTTGGTCTGCCTATTATCTCCTCAAGGTCGTCGGCTGACTTATAGCCCAAGGCGAATGTTTTGGCAACTCTTAATACCTTTTTGCCATTAATCTTAATCCCGTCCCCGCCCGGATTTCCATCTTGATCTGGTTTAGTTAATAAGATAAATTTTCCGCCCGCTACATAAAGATCCATCATTTCATCAAGACTACCGTTCCCAGAGCGGTCATTACTAGTACTAAAAGTCCTTATTATTAATGTCATCTCCCTATTCCCCTCTTCATACAAACCGAAACCACAGGTATCAAAATTTGGCGTTCCATCAGTATAGACTACAGCAAACACCATTTCGTCACCATTTTCCGAAATCTTAAATTTAGCTCCTAACCAATAGTTTGTATAACCTACCTTTTTTTCAACCAAAAGTGGTTCGTTCAACCAGCCTTGAAATTCACCGATAGTATAAAGAGGATATCTTACTTCTTTATTAGTGGCATAAGCTACACCAAGCTTAGCACCTTCAGCGCTTTCACCATTTTCCCAAAAATATTTACCCATCCAAGGAAATGGTTCTGGGTCGTTAACCCCAAATTCAGAATTACTTAATATTGCCAGCAATTCCTCTCTTGTAATTTCTATTGCGGCCTGTGTGCCCAGTTCTTCTAAGGGGGATTTTAATTCCACTATTTCTGTCGCTTCTGGCTCTGGAGTTAATTCATCTGTTTTTATAGGTTCAACAATTGGGGCCGTATCAGCCAAGGAGTTAAAAAACGGCTTAATCTCTCCAGAATCGTTAACAGATACTTGTATTTTTGTAGCAAAATCCTCTACACCAGCCTGTTGTTGTTCTTTCTGCCAAGCTCTGGCTTCCAAAAATGCTTGTCTTAAGCTTTCCGAAAATTTTTGATAGTCTGTTGACCCAACATCACTGGGAAGCTCAACTCCTGGGGCAATATCTAAACTAATTTCTCTTTGTTCCAAAAGTGACTGCCAATCAACCGGACCGTATTCTCCAGTTTCTAAATTTAGTTCTGCTTCAGGCCAGAATGACTCTCTCTCTACTACTACCTGGTCATTATCCAGTGAAAGCTGGGGAAAAGTTATTCCTTGATCTTCATCAACTCCCCGGAGCAGGAAAAATCTGCCTGAATCACTGCCAAAAACCAAACCTTCACCAATCTCATCCGGCTTAAGCTGATCCTCTTTGTATATTTTTACCGGGTCTTTTTTTGTTGAATCATAGGTGGCGATTGCTTTTACTCTTACCTCTCCAGTGTCAGAAGAGATTGCATAAATAATTACATTTCCTTTACCTTCTTGTCCATCATAAAACCCAACTGCTGTCAAAACGTCATAAGAGGAAACGTCTATTTCCCGCAAAGAAGCAGAGATAAGGCCATCGGAAACCTTTGACCATTCCTTTGTTTTCTCCCAGGGTTCACCGTTTTCAGGAGATGGAGAAATACCACCAATAGTGAAAGTTTCCTCACCACCACCACCAACACCGTCAAAAACAGTAACTTTAATTTCTTTTCCTACTGTAGCTTCCGGTTCAGGGGTTGGGGTTTCTGTTGGCTTAGACGTTAATCCTGGATCTTTTGCATCGGGTGGAGCGGCAAAAACAACCTTGCCTGTTGCTAAATCTTTTTCTAGCTGTTGATCTTTTAAGGCTTGTGCCACTACAGGATCAACTGTTGGCTCGGTATTTTCTCTAACTATTTCAATTGGTGGTGTTGCAATACAGCCAGCTAGCGAAGCAGTGGATGCTCCTAATCCTAATATGGCACCAAGTCGAATACCGGTTACCACAAGCCATTTTGGAGCTGAATCTTTAGGACCGATTTGAGATGACAACCGTCTGCAGAATTCCTGCGTTACTAAGTTTCTGGCTTCATCGGCTCTGGCTTTAGCAACCCTCTCCGCTCTATTCCCAACGTCATCGATAATAGCATCTATCTGACCAGCAACAGAGCGCAAGCCGTAGAGTTCTTGTCCTGGTGTCGCCAACAACTGTCTAGCTCTATCAGCTACTCTTATTTGGCGCTTATCTGCCCCAACAATCCCGCCACCAGGCTGAAGAATTTCCTGTGGTTGGGAGTCTTTTAATGAAGCTGCTTGCCTTTCTTCTGGCGGAATTATTGTTGTTACTCTACCTTCTTCTATTGATCTTACACTCATTTAAACAAAAAAGCCCCGCAAATTAGCGGGACTTTAATCCTCCTTTAATTAAAAAGTTTCTGATAAAAAAATTTTCTTCTGCGCAGTCTTTTATGGGCAACGTTTTCATCTTGAAATACTTTACTATAGATTATACTATAAGTCAAGTATTAACTGGTGATCCCCAATCCCCATTAAAATTAAATGTTCTAACTAACCAAAGTCTAATCCATAGTATATATATATGTCAAACGAAAAAGAGAATGAAATCTTCTTGAAGAGATACTCAAACACCTTAAAACTCTATAAATAAAAAATGTTTAAACTAATATGATGGAATCATTAATGGAAGGAGAAAGAACTGCCCTGTTTGGATACGACAAGTATGATTTTTCCTATAGTACAGCCAACTCTCGAAATGGCTACTATCAGCGGGATTTATTAACAGGCTTAGGCAATCTAGAAAAGTTGAATATTCCCCCGGGACGGAATGGGAAATTTTCCCTCAGAGCTCTTGGATAAATGGGAATCTTCCACCAAACCGAGCCAACAGAAGAGGAGGTTAAAAACCTAATCTATTTTAAAATCGGGGATATTACTGGAAAATATGGGAACCAAACACTTAACGGATTTGGAGCCTATCAAGTAGACTTACAAAGTCTCTGGGAAAATACTTTCCCGGACAAACAAAAAGAAAGGAGGGGTTTACATAAACCGCTTGACAGTACCTTTTTCCGTCGGTGAGAATAGAATGAAAGAATATTATGATTATTCACAAAACGATGACTTAATTTGCTGATAATAATAACCAGCTGTATAAAATCTATTCCTAAATAACATATATAGCGCAGGCAAGATGCCTTGGCTAGCAAGAGTACTACGAAAAGATCTGGGCACTTCTGTAAGCTTAATATTTAGTGATTTCGCAATGGCTCCACCTATGCCGTATCTAAAAGTGCTACGTAAATCCGTCTTTAAAGTTAGTGCTTCATGATATATTTTTCCTTTTGGGACATGAATAATTTTAATATTTGCCTTCCTTATTCTATTGTCTAAATCCGCATCTTCTCTCCATATTAATTTTTCATTAAAGAAATAGCCTCCTATTTTGCGAGCAATTTTTTTTGAAACTAGTAGGGGTGGTTTATATGCAGTTAATTTCTCAGCCGTATGATGTTGTCTTGATTTGGCAATTATCTTACTTATAATGCTACCTGAGTTTTCAAAAATTACATCTCCTTTATATACTTCACTTTTTGGGTCTCCCGCAGAGACTTTGTAATAAAAAGCTTTAATTGCACCTTTATCATAAGTACAATCGGAATCCATATATAATACGCAATCATTTTTGGATGACCACGTTCCTTTCTCTAAAGCCAGTGCAAGATTTGCTTGTTTAATTTTGATATATTTAAGCTTTTTTTTGGAATCAACATAGTGCTCAGTTATATTTTTAATATATTCGTCTGACGAGCCATTAAACACAATCACAATTTCGATATTTTCACGAATTGAATCTATACATCTAATTATCCTGGTATCGTCCTTACATGGAATGACGATGCTGATATCCATTTTCATATTAGCTAGATAACACTATCGATTTTTTTAAAACATAATACTCGATTAGAAAAACCTCTTTTAAACCTACTTATGTTTCTAAGTTTTTCATCAGAGTTTTCGGGCGAAACTATACCACTAAGATCAACATAGGCAAATCCTTTACTAAAGTAATATTCACATATTGAATCGTATAAAAAGTTTACAGGTCTTAGGTGAAGATATTCAGCACTTGAAGTTACATACCTGATGTTTGCGACATCGCATGAAAAAATCACAAGCGAAACAGCTATTTTTTGACCATTGTGTATTACAGCATGAAAATTTCCTAATTTTTTTTTCAAAAGCTCTTCAGAATATTTGTTAAATAATCCGGTAGGCAACCCTCCCCTTATATGAAGATTAGTTTCTTGGAACAGTTCTAGAAAATCATTATAATTTTGTTTATTAGCAGTTATAAACTTCAACCCGGCATTATTAGCCTTAACTAAGTTTCTTTTATTGCTCGATTCGTATTCATTTCTAAAACCTGCCCTGTTTTTAATTATCAATGTATAATATCTATTTTTTGACCAGTGTGTGTTTGCATAAATACTTTCTTTCTCAAATACCCATGTTTCTGAATTTGGTAGCAGGACTTTGCAATTTTTATCAATTCTTTCGTCAACTTCCCACGCGACAAGCATATTTGTTGAAAGCTTATTATAAAATAAAAGAGTGTTGCTAACCTTGCATGTATTATTCTCAACACCTATTTTATTAAGAATTGACTGATACTCTGACTGTTGATATGGACTATTCCATCTCATTCCTCATAATGATCTACAAACCTTCTAATTTGCACAGGCATGACGTTTTTATCAATTATTATTATACATTTTTCCATATCTATTCTAAAATTAGCGAATTGTTTTTTATACTCTTCATCTCCTCTTAAAAAATCGATATAAGAAAATCCATTTTCATGTGCATATCTGATTAGTTTAGTAATGTTAACAAAACTGGGTGAAAATCGAGACCATTTTGGATCAAATCCCTGCATGAATATTCCAATAGCACCATTACCAATCAACAAGAGGAGCTTTGAAACAGATTCATCCCTTATCGAAAGGTCGGCAATATATATACCACCCACTTCGATTAATAGTTTTACAAAAGTATCGACCTCATCATTTTCAGCTATAGAATCTAGATTTTTAGCTTTAGCTCTTTTGTCTTGAAGATCAATAAAACTGGCAAGCAAATCTCTTGTGGCTCGTTTTATCTCAAAACTAGCGCCTAACTCGTCAACAGCTTTGCTCTTACGTCTTATATTTCTTCTTGTATTTTTTGATAAAGCAGCAACGTAATCATCAAAAGTGTCTTCACAACGCACTCCTAGAGTTGGTAGACACTTTAGAAAAAGTACTTCATGTTGCTTCGAATATTCCTCCATCCTCTCATGTATTGCAGAATCAATCGGAATGTTTGATAACCATATAAAACCTGCGCCTAATTCGCGTGCTTTATTCACTATTATCGCAATATCTTCTGCTGAAATACTTTCAGCTCCATCAAAATCAAGATAATCAGACATGTATACACCCGAGAACCTTAACGCAGTGGTACTTCTTGTTTCAATATCAAAATGTTCTAATACCATAGGTAAAATCCCATTTTTTAATTCAACCCCTAAATTAATATTTCCGTCACGAGGAAATGATTGTTCAATTGCCGACAACCATTCTTGATTTCGATAAAAACAGCTTATTCTTTCATCCATGATGTTACCTGCTTAAACTTTCTATAAAAAAACCTGGAGGCACAGTCCAGAAATATTCTTTTGTTATGGTTTGTGTAAGCAATTTTATTCTTTCTTTACTTAATTGGGATTTGTATACACTTACAATTTTTTTCTTCCAATCGGGATTGAATTTATACGAATGCAATTTTCCATAGCGGTCTAGAAAATCGTGCCCCTTATGATAAGCATTACCTTCATAGTAATATTGTTGATCACAATAAATTCCAAAATTTATCTTTGAAATTAAGTTAAAAAGAGGTTTGTGTGAAAAGGCTAGTAAAGAAAGATAATGATCAGGGTGAAGTCCATAAGCGGCAGGAATAAATACGTTATTTGGCTGCTCATTAATGATTATATTGTATATTTGTGAAGATATTTTAACTAATAAAGTCATATCGATTTTTGCGTTATAATCATCCCAACCGACTCCGCGCAAACTTGTATCAGGTAACCCTAAACTTATAAATCTAAGAGAATAATTTCTTGAGATGAAATCGTCTTCAGATTTTCTAATTCTAGTTACTTCATTGTCGGGTACATCTAGTATTGTCCCTATTGATCTAGTGAAAATATTGATAATGGTAACTACGCCAAAATTATCATATATAAAACTACCTATTGATATAACGGCATCGTCTCTATGCGGTGAAATGACAACTATTTTGTTTTTATTGTTCATTTATTTATTAATAGAGTCTATTTTTTCGATAATTCTATCAAAAAAATTTTTATAGTCGTAAAAACTTAATTTACTATCATCTATTCTCCGATTCATATTTTCCTGAATCAAAGAATAGATAGATGTTATGTCATTTTTACAGTACCTTAGCTTCTCGGGGCACCAGTCAACAAATCCAGAATGATTTGGCACAATTGGAATAGTACCCAATAACATTGCCTCAATCCCTGAAACACATAATGATTCATAGAAGCTTGTTGAAATGAAAAATTTGAATTTAGAAAGTTGCCTTAAATAAGCTCTCCCTGAAATATTCGCTAATAACTTACACCCCGATTTAGCCAAAAGTCTTTCATTAATTATTTCTCTGGGAGATAGATGAACACAATTAAAACCGTGATTTGTCAAATATCTGCACACCCTAGCCTCAAACTCAATGTTTTTTATATGTCTATCTTCGCCTAAAAAACATATGCTATTTTTTAGTTTATTTTTATTAAAGTATGATTTAATCATCATTGTGTCAATAGGGAAGCCTGAGAGCATGGTCTTGTCTAGCACTGTCTTTCCCAGATAAGTGATTTTCTTTCTTTCGGAACTACTGACTACTAAATTTAAATCAGCCCATTTTAAATTTTCGGATTCAATTTTGATTTGTTCTCTAGATTCATCGTCGCTAGGACACACTGATGATGCTGCTAAAAAAAATATGTTTTTCTTATTTGTATTGCGATCAAAAAGTTTATTTTTGTTAATAGTATCACCTAAATATAATCTACTCATTTCTGGTCTGTCGGCATCAAATTCCTCAACAACCTCAAGCCCATATTTATCTGCGCTTTCAATAAAGGTTTTTGCCCATGTAACTTTGTCTATGTTTATATTCTTTACAACAATCAAAGACTTCACTATATAAATTTCTATTTAATATTTAGATATATATAATTTCTAGCAAGCTTTTCTCGAATCTCACTCATCTCTCTCTTTGTCGGGTTGTCTCTTGGAATATCAATAAGCTTCTTTACTTCAATGCCACTTTTTTTTATAGCATCGATTTTGTGCAAGTTTCCACTTATTAAATTTACTGAGGTTATCCCAAGAAGCTTTAAAATTCGAGCCGATATATCATACTCTCTTGCGTCTATGGGGAAATTTAGTGCCAGATTTGCCTCATCAGAAGAGAACTTATTTTCAATTTTTTGACCTTTAAAATATCCTTCTTGAAGAGCTAGGCAGGATAGTTTGTTTCTCATTCCAATTCCTCTCCCCTCTTGTCTTAAGTAAACTAAAACTCCAAGTCCTCGTTCACTTATCATCCTAAAGGACCATCTCAGTTGTTTACCACAGTCACATAATTCTGAAGACAACATATCTCCCAAGAGGCATTCTGAGTGGACACGGACCAGAACTGGACCCTGTTTTAAAAAAACAGATTTTAAATAAGAAAATAATGAATCGGGTAAGACTAAATTTTTATTGATTAACACAAACGCTAAATGTACATTGTCCTGACGATTAATATTTTCTTCTTCGAAACCAACACAGAGCCATTTCATCCCCATTATGTCTACCGGAGCAATTTCAACAATACGAATACCATTCGAAATCACATTGAGACCAATGGGCCTTACTTTATTCTTCATCGGATAGAGTCTTAATCAGATATTTTAAATTTGTTGGCATTAATTCGAAGGTTTCCACCAAACCACCTCCCTGTAAGGTTGCCCCTCTGTATCTATTTAATCCCAATATCCCTTGTACCCAATCAACTGAAGAAACCTGACTAGCAAATAGCTCAAGCGCAGCTGTTTTATCTTTTTCAAAATTTGTGATATCGATAAAAATATTTGGTTTAGTTAATGGTGTCCAGACCTCGTAACAAAGGATATGCGGTTTCTTTTGAAGAGTTTTACCTAATTCTGGAAAGATAGTGGAGCAAGACATCCAACTAGCCTCGGCACAAGCATTAGACACAATTTTGTGTTCACAATCTTGTTCATTTTTGTGTGGAATAAATAGTAGAGAGGGTGATATTTTTCTAACGATCTTAATCAGCTGTGATATTAATTTTGATTGATCAACCTCTTCACGATCAGTAAAACCAATATTTGTAAGCAATTTATAATTAAGCAAGTTGGCTGAATTATTAGCTTCTCGCTGGCGGACCTTATGTGATTCTTCACCTTTGTTATCAATAACACCGGAAACGCCTAAAAAAACATGAACAACAGATATGGAGTATCCTTTTTGTTGAAAAAACTTAATACTTCCACCGCAACCAATTATTTCATCATCTTGATGTGGTGCTACTATCAAAATTGTTTTAGCCGATGGATTAGCCATACTTACACAGACATCTTACTATAAGATCTTTATAAAAGCAAGATTATGCTGGCTTTTTAACCATTTCAGCACTATTTGAAACAATGCCTTTTGACTGCCATTGTCTTTGATAACGAGTAATGGGCTCTTCAATACCTCTGATTATTGAACCAATCTCGAACAGACCCAAGGCCTCTATTAATCCTAATTTTTCTGAAAAATACCAGGGGGCATCACTTTTAAATAAGAACCTCCCGCCAGGCCTAAGAACTCTATAAATCTCTTGTACCGTAGAAGGCTTTAATACATCACTTTTTATCCTTGTCGGATTGACTATGGGTGCAGGAAATAGTATTGAAATTGACTCAGTGCTTGACGGTAGAAAAAAGGGTAATAGCTGTTCAAAATTTGCTCTCAGAAACATGATATTTTCTAATCCTTGGGCTCTTGCTTGGTGTACACCTACGTACAACGATCTTGTGTGAAAATCGACCCCGACATGATTATTATCAGGGCTCTCATTTGCTAGAGATATTAGATATTCTCCTCTTCCACAACCTAAATCAACCACTAATGGTTTTCCGTTGCCAAATAGCGTCTCAGAGGACGGCGCAAGCACATCTTCCGGTTTTGCATAGAGATGTTCTCCAGAATACATCGCAAAATATTTAGCGAGGACTTCTGGTTCTGGTGTTTCAACCCTAAATCTCTCTCGCATACGAGTACTTTTCCCCCCGACACCACCTTTCAATTCTGTATTCATTGTTTCGATTTTCCGATCTATCACATTTGTATTATATGTCCTATCTTGAAATATTACCATTCCGACATAATTGTTTATTAGCGAACACAAATAAAGTTACTTTTTTTTGTCATGAATGTGTAATTCTTATTAAGAGTTTTTGTTATCTGTTTTTAAAAACTGATCCGATAATAATAGCATATCTACAATACTCAATTAGACTAAATTTTATAGGATAAGACTGGAGAAAATTTTATCGGATTATAAAGGATCACATAAACAACAAAAAGGTTCGAGTTCCCTTTACGGTTTGTAGCCAGTAAGAATTGGAAGGAGGTTGGATTGTTTTTTTTATAAACAGCTGGAGACTTTCTTACGTTAATTCAAGGGAATTCTCAAAGACATATCGGGATATTTTGAAAGACAAGAATATTATTTCCATACAAATAATGATATTCCAGAGGTTATTGATTGTGGAGCCCATATCGGATTGGCCAGTCTTTATTTCAAACAATTATATCCTAGATTTAAAGTTTGAGCCTAAAAAGAAATTTACATTTAAATTGTATATCTCTCCTATTTTTTTTAATATCAATTTTTCAAACCGGTTATCCGACAACGATCAAGTCTCTCAGAAGGTATATTATGATTAACCATAAGTTTCTCAAATTATAAATCAAAACCCTATTTCTAACACGAGCACTTACTTTTCCGATTTGCATCCTTAGTCATAGTTTCTCTAGCTGTTTTTAAATAGCTGTTTCTGTGAGAAAATAAAAGACATGAACCAATATTTTTTTGTTTTAGGCACTAACCATTCTCTTTGTAAAGTTGATATTATCAATACTCTTTTAAAAACTGATCCTGATTTTAAGATTTTAGAAGCTTCACAAGAAGTTTTAATTATCGAGACCAATTATAAATTAAACACTAAAAAATTAATTGGCAACTTGGGAAGTGCTATCAAAATCGGCCTTGTTTTTAAAAAGTACGATCTTTCCAGTTTGGCTCACCAAATTGGAAAGGAAACTAAAAACAAACTGTTTTTAAATTTTTTTACTATTAAAGCAGATCGTTTTGCAGTCAGTGTATATGACGGCGGAGCCGGGTTTAAATCATTAAATAAGACATTTTTTGAAAGTTTAAAAATTAGCAAAATTTTAAAAAAGAAGCTTTCTTTAAAATTTTTAAGCACCAAAACAAGAAAGATTGCCAGTTTTTTGGTTGATAAATCAAACCTTTTAAATGATGGTTTTGAGCTCGTGCTGGTATCCGGTAAAAACGGAATCTATCTTGGCAAAACCGAAGCTATCCAGGACTATAAAGGCTATAGTCTTCGTGACTACGGCCGGCCTCAAAGAGACTCCCGCTCAGGAATGATTTCTCCAAAGCTTGCCAAAATAATGATTAATCTTGCCGAAAAAGATAAAGATATGGCTTTTTTAGATCCTTTTTGCGGTTCAGGAACCTTTTTGCAAGAACTTATCCTTTTAGGGTTTAAAAACATAATCGGCTCTGATATTGAGCAAAAGTCTATTGACTCAACCAACCAGAATTTAAACTGGCTTTTTGAAAATTTTCCCGTTGATAAAAAAAACTATAAAATTAATACTTTTAAAAGTGATGTTCTGAATTTATCTAACCGGTTGGCATCAAATAGTATTGACGCGATCGTTACCGAACCTTTTTTAGGCTCTTCCAAGTCAAAGTATTTTTCTTTGCCAGAGATAAAAGGTGAAATTGAAAAGCTAAGCAAACTATATATAGACGCTTTTTCTCAATTTAAAATAGTTTTAAAAAACGACGGTGTGATAGTGATAATCTTGCCTGTTTTTAAACATAAAGAAAACTTCTATCAATTGGAAATAATTAATAAAATCATTTCTTTAGGTTTTGAGAAGGTGGAGTTTATCAATTCAAAACAAAAAAGTGTCGGCCTTTTAAAACTAAATATCACTAAAAGAGGATCAATTATTTTTTTCCATCCCGGCCAAACTGTTTCTAGAGAAATATTTGTCTTTGAGAAAATAAAAAAAGATTAAGGCTTTTTAGTTTTTACTCTTCCATTCTCACCGGCATAATAATATGAAGCCAGGATTCGTCCCCATCTATTCCAAAAACCGTTGGCGATAAAGAATCATTAAGTTTAATCGTAATCTCTTTCTTATCAGCCGGGACAGCGTTGATAAAATCAAGCAAAAAACGAAAATTGAAAGCAATTTTCACCGGCTCGCCGTCCATTTTTACCGGCAGACTAGTTTTGTTTTCCCCCACTCCGGAAGCATTAGCAGTAATTGTCATTTCTTGTTTATCAATTGTCAGCAAAACTATATTAGCCGATTCCCGGGCAAAAACAGAGGCAATTTTTACTGACTGAGCAAAATCATCTCTATCTAAAGAAACTTTTGTTTTAGTTTCTCCAGGAATTATCTTTTCATACTCCGGAAACTCTCCTTCTAAAAGACGGGAAGAAATTTCCATTTGAGGAAAAGCAAAAATTGCTTGGTTCTGATTTTTACTAAGTCCCACCTCAACCATTTCTTCTTTTCCTAACCTGATTACTTCACTTAATGTTCTTGCCGGAACTAAAAACGATGATTTTTCCGTTGATTTTTGTTCTAAGGCAACCTTTTTTAAGGAAAGTCTGTAACCGTCAGTAGCCACCATTCTATATTCCCCACTATCAAACTGCCAAAAAACACCTTCCAAGACTGGTCTTGTTTCATCGCTGGCAGCAGAAAAAGCAACCTGAGAAACAGCTTGTGACAAACTACTTAGTGGCAAGGAAAATGAGTTTTTACTGTCGAGCCTAGGTATTTTAGGAAACTCGTCCGCTCTCATTCCCACAAAGGAAGCGGTTGCCTGAGAAGAAGATATTGTTAATTTATTGTCTTGTTCCGAAACTAAATCAACATTTTGTACAGAAAGATAGGAAACAAATTCGGCAACCTCTTTTGCCGGCATAGCAAGCGATCCTTCTTTTTCTACTTTGGCTCCTAGCCAAATATTTATCCCTAAATCAAGATTAGTTGCTGATAAACAAAGCTTACCTTTGTCTGTAGAAAAAAGAATATTTGCCAGAATCGGAAGCTGTGGCCTTGAGCTAACAAATCGAGAACTGACAGAAAGTCCTTGGGTTAAATTCGATTGTAAAATCTGCAGTTTCATCTTTTTTTAGTTTTCTTTCTATATATTAATAGTTAACTAAATAGTAGCAGTATTAGTAGGGGGTGTCTATAAGTGGGAAACCGAGTATAGGCTTTACCCAAAACCGTTGTGAACAACAGAAAATTTGCCGTTTTTTAAGTAGATTGGTTAACTTTTGTCTTATAACGTCTCTTGCGGTTCGGTTTTGTTTCGGCGGAAAACTAACAGAATCTTGTGTAAAGTTTTGTGGATAAATTTTAGTCATCTGTGGAAAAGATTTCATTTATTGATATATCTTCTTCTGAATTTCAATAATCTGGTGACGCAGTTGTTGATTTGTGGAAAACGAACGGTCTATTTTCTCTTCTGCGTGCATAATTGTGGTATGATCTCGACCTCCAAGAATTTTTCCTACCTGCTCAAGAGGCATATCAAGTTCACGTCTTAAAAGGTAGGCGGCAACGTGTCTTGCCTGAGTAATCTGTTTTTTTCTAGTTTTTCCACAAAGGTCGCTAGTTTTAATATTAAAAGTTTTTGAGACTACCGATAAAATCCGTCGATGGTTTACTTTTTTTGTCTGGTTTTTGTTTTTTATCCCAAAGAAGTTTTTTACCATTTCTAAAGTTACTGGAGAACTTGCTGCTAGAGCCCGGGCGGAGATTTGCGACAAACTGCCTTCCAATTCTCTGGTGTTCGATTGGATTGTTTCGGAAATAAAAGCGATTGCTTCTTCGGGGATATCTAATCTTTTTTCTTCTGCCTTTTTTTTTAGGATAGCCACCCTCATTTCGTAGTCGGGCAGTTGAATATCAACCGTTAGTCCACCCATAAAACGAGAGATCAACCGGTCCTCAACCGGCTTTATCTCTTCTGGTTTCCGATCAGAGGTTAGTATCACTTGTTTTTCCGCAATATAAAGACTGTTAAAGGTATGAAAAAATTCCTGCTGAGTGTATTCTTTGCCGGCGATAAACTGAACATCATCAATAATCAAAATATCGGGTTGACGGTATTTTTGTTTAAACTGAGGCATCGATTTTCCCTTGATAGCGTTAATAAGATCATTGGCAAAAGTTTCTGCGGTGGTATAAAGAACCTTGTGATCCTTTTTTTGCATTAGTATTTCATGGCCAATTGCTTGAACAAGATGAGTTTTTCCTACCCCTACTCCTCCCCAGACGAAAAAAGGATTATAGGAAAGCCCTGGGTTTTTAACAATTCCTTGAGCGGCTGCGAAGGCAAAATTGTTAGAGTTTCCCACCACAAAAGTATCAAAGGTAAATTTTGGATGAAGTCCAGTTTTTGGGTTGTAGTGAGAGGCGATTTTTTCTAGAACTGGCTTTTGACTGGTCTCGAAGAGAGGACCGGTTTTCCCTGGTTTGGCTTTGGTTTGTTTTATCTCAATGGTTACTCTGATAGGCTTTCTGTTTAGTTGTCTTTCTAAAACGTCACCAATCAGCTGCAGGTATCTTTTTTGGATTAGATCGGCGATGTATGGATTAGGACAGTTAATTTTGACGGTGTTATCAGTGTTGCCGATTTTGTCTGGTTTTACCTGACTGAATAAAGTTTGAAAAACGGCAAGAGAGACGGAAAGTTTTATTTCCTCTAAGACATTTTCCCAGATAGAATCAGTTTGCAAATTTGCCATATTTTCATTGGGGCAGCTTTTCGATAAACGGAGTTTATTTAGCTCATTCTACCTTAGTTTTCCACATTGTTCAAGACCGGTTTGACAAATAGATTAAATATTGTATAATGGGTATAGATTCACTACATAGGTTAGAATTGTTAAAAAAATGACAAGAAAACAAAAACAAAGAAGAGTAACAATCTTTCCTGAGGCGGTATATTTTAAACCTCGAGGTATTCCTACTTACTGCTTGCAAGAGGTGGCTTTAACTATTGATGAGCTTGAAGCAATAAGGATTGTTGACTTTGAGGGTAAAGATCAGGCGATAGCCGCCAAAGAGATGGATGTTTCCCAAAGCACCGTGCAAAGAATTCTTAGTCAAGCCAGAAAAAAAATTGCCGAAGGGTTGGTGGTTGGTAAAGCAATTCATGTGAAAGGGGGTGAATTTAATATGCCAGTGAGAAAGGGTTTAGGGCGATCCGTAGGCGGTGGTCGTGGAAGGCAAAGTGGTCAGTTTGCGGCCGGACCGGGCGGAGTTTGTGTTTGTACAAATCAAGAGTGTCAAGAAAAGCTTCCTCATCAGGTGGGTGTTCCTTGCTATCAGCAAAAATGTCCCAAGTGCGGAAGTCAGATGATAAGAAAAAGTCAATAATATATAATGATCGGTAAGTATCGTGAAGAAAATACTCGCCATCTTTTATAGTTTGACTCTTATCTTTGTTTTGCCAAAAACGGTTTTTGCTAACCAATATACTGAAGTTATTGAAGGCAGGGTAGTTGGTTCTCCTGTAGACAACTATTTGTTAGTAGAGATTAAGTCCGGTCAAGAAAAGAAAACGGTTCCTGTATTTATTGAAGATGGCCTTTTTGCCGAACAGATAAAGTTGAAGGTTGGCAGTAAAGTAATGATCTCCCCTATTTCAGAAACAGAAGATACCTATTATCTTGCTGATATCGTTAGGAGACAATCTTTGATTCCTCTTTTAATTTTATTTTTGGCCTTGGTTCTGCTAGTTGGTGGCTGGCGAGGAGTTGGGTCTCTTTTTGGGCTGATAGCCTCTCTTTTAGTAGTTGCCCTCTTGGTGGTTCCTTTAATCGCCGACGGCAATAATCCGGTTCTAGTAGTTTTGCTCGGCTCATTTATTATTGTTCCTCTTACTTTTTACTTTTCTCATGGATTTAGTAAAAAAACTACTATTGCTATCGTCGGAACAGTAATTGCTTTAGCATTTAGTGGGTTTTTAGCTCAGGGAGCAATACAAGCAACTCAACTGACCGGATTGGTTTCGGAAGAGGCGGGATTTTTACAATCGGCAAACCCGGGTGCATACAATCTCACCGGAATTTTACTGGCGGGAATTATTATTGGGCTTTTAGGAGTTTTAGATGATGTTACTGTTTCTCAAGCGGCGATTGTTTCGGAACTTTTAGCGGTAGATAAAGACATATCCGATAAAGAGTTATTTCTTCGAGCAATGAGTATTGGCAAGGACCATGTCTCTTCAATGGTTAACACTTTGATATTAGTATATACCGGAGTCTCTCTTCCTTTGCTTTTACTATTCCATAGTAATCCGCGACCACTTTTACAAGTTGTCAATTATGAAGTTTTTACTGAGGAGATAGTTAGGGCTCTAATCGGTAGTATTGGTCTGATCTTGGCAATTCCCCTAACAACAATTTTGGCAATCAAATGGTCTAGATGAGGGCTCCTAGTTAGTGTAAAATGAGTTTATGGATCAGAGCTTAAAAGAAGTTTTTTTAAATTTTCCAGTCTTTGCTTTTAATATCGACGACTGGTTAATTTTTAAAGGGGTGATTGGTGCCCTGGAAATTAAAAACCAACCGGTGATTGTTCAGCTTTCCGAAGGTGAGGTGGACTGGTGGGGAATTGAAAGATTTTACAACGCGGTTGAATTTGAGAAAAAAAGAGGTTTGTCGCTTTACTCTAACATTGATCATGGCAAAAAAGAGGGTGTTTTAGCGGGGGCGGTGGAGATTGGCTTTGATATGGTTCATGTTGACGGGTCCGATCTTTCCTGGCAGGAAAACATTGAGAAAACAAGAAGGATTGTTCAGCTGGCTCACAGGCAGGGAGTGTTGGTTGAAGGAGAACCACAACAGGATCTAACTGACCCTGAAAAAGCAGCAGAGTTTGTTGTCGAGACAGGAGTTGATTTGTTGGCAGTTTTCTCCGGAAATAAACACGGAATGGAAGATGGGAAAGAAGAAAGACTTGACCTTGTTCGTTTAAGAAGTATTAAGGCGGTTGTTGGTGATACAAGACTAACTCTTCACGGAGGATCAGGAGTGAACGTAGATGACCTTTCCTTAGCAATTAAAGAAGGACTAATTTCTAAGGTTAATATAAATACTCAGCTGAGAAAAACTTTTCGTCGCGAGTTGGAAAAAAGCATCTCTCAGTACCCGGGAGTTAAAGTGTATGAACTAATGTCTCCGGTAGTTGAGGAAATTAGTGAGGCAATTAAATTAATTCTGCAAACATCCGGAGATAAAAATGAAAGTTGACGTAATCACTTTTGGCTCAATAACGGTAGACACTTTTTTGTCTTCAGCCGAATTTAAACTAGTGCAAGATAAAAACGGTACGTCAATCTGTGAGCGCTTTGGTGCCAAAGTGGAAATTGACAAAAAAGTAATTTGTGGCGGCGGCGGCGGCGGCAATACTGCGGTGGGTTTGTCAAGATTAGGGCTCAGCACTGCGGTAGTAGCCAAGATGGGTGACGATTTTTTTAGTGAAACGATCTTGGCGGAGTTAAGAGAAAACAAGGTAAACATCGATAATTTAGTTCAAGAAAATGGCGAAACCGATTCGGCAGTGACCTTGGTTTCAAAAGGAGGCGGAAGAACAATTTTAATATACCGGGGAAAAACAAGGCTGGAATGGAAAGATATTGACGAAACCAGTCTTTCTTCCCAGTGGTTTCATGTGGCCTCCCTAGAAGGAAACTTGGGGTTGGCAAAAAATCTTTTTGCTTTGGCTGGTAAAAATGATACCAAAATATGTTGGAATCCGGGCAAAACGGAGCTCAAAAATAGGGCCGAAATTAAGGCTCTTTTAGCTAACGTGGAAATTTTAGTTTTAAATCAACAGGAAGCGGAGGAACTGCTAGCCGAGGAAATGACAGGAGATTCTTTTTGGGAGAAGGTAATGGATTTGCCAGTAAAAATGTTTTTTATAACCCAAGGAAGCAAGGGGGCTTTTTTAGTTATTCCTGACCAGAAACAAAAATACTTTTCTCCGGCTTTTTCCACCACTTCTGTCGAGGACACTGGTGCCGGAGATGGTTTTTGTTCCGGGGTGGTCGCCGCTCGGTTTTACCAAAAAACACCCAAACAGGCTCTTTTGTGGGGATTGGCTAACGGGGCGGGAGCGGTTTCGCATTTTGGTGCTAAAGCTGGTTTAATGACCCGCCTAGAGCTAGAAAAGTTTTTAATTGAAAAGTCTTTATCCAACAAGGTTTAGTATTTATGATAGTAAAGAAGAAAGAGACTAGTTTTCAGCAACTGAAGCTGGATCCTCCGAGCAAAAAAAAAGAAAAAGACCCTAAAGTGGGCAGAGTTTGGGTGGCAGTTAGTTTGCTCATTACGGTCGGGCTAAGCGGATTGTTTTGGCTTGCAAAAACAGTTACTACAAACGGTTTTGAAAAAATAAGAATAAAAAAAATAGCCGTTTCGTTTCCGGCAGTTAATTTTTCTTCAGAACAGAAATCTTCCTTTGGTTTTTCTCAAAACTCAGCAGGCGAAATTGCAAAATTAATTGAAACAAACCTGACGGATAAAGATGGTGACTGGTCGGTTAAGGTTACTGATCTTGAGAGTGGATTTTCTGTTCAGAGCCAATCGGAAAATAAGGTGGTCGCTGATTCTTTGATAAAGCTACCAGTGGTTGCTTTGGCTTACAAACAGGTTGAAGAAGGAAAGTTGTCGCTTGAGGACAGCTTTGAAGTATTGAAAGGAGATATTCAAAGTGAAACGGCGGGAAGCTTGCAGTATCAATCTGGAGAAGAGATTAGCTTAAGTAGGTTGCTTTTTTTATCTTTGAATCAATCGGATAATACTGCCTTTACTGTTTTGAGAAGAGTTTTGGGAGATAGTGCAATACAGGAGGATATAAATAGAATAGGCATGAGCTCAACGAGCCTTGCTGATAACACCACCTCCGCCAACGACATTGATTTGTTTTTTCAGAAACTATATAAGGGGGAGATAATCAAAAAATATAAAGATGATTATATTATTGAACTAATAGAAGTTTTGCCTGGGGCTCGGATTTCTGCTAGTGTGCCCGAAGGAGTGAAGGTTGCTCATAAGGTTGGTAGTGATACTGAGGCGGTTTTCGATGCGGGAATTGTCTTTGTTCCTGAAAAGCCATTTGTGTTGACAATTCTTTCCCGAGGGGCCGATCGGCAGAGCGCCGACCAAACGATTTCGCAGTTAACAGAAAAGATCTATTGGTTTATCGTTTCTGATTGAGGTTTTGTAAAACTGCAGTTATTTTTCGGTACGAACTTTCTCAAAAAATACTCGTTGCCAATCTGAGGACAACCAGAACAAGGTAGAGTGCCGGTAGTTTTACAGATAGATACCTCGACAACATTTTCCGGCTTTTCCCAACCGGTTTGGGGATACTCTTTCAAGAGTAGTTCGGTAATTTCTCTCCATATTGGTGAGGCGCCGGTTATTCCTGATGCTACCGAGCTCATTGGAGAATTATCGTTGTTACCTACCCAGACAACAACCAGAAAACTAGGCGTATAACCAACTGTCCAGTTATCGCGGAGATTGTTGCTAGTACCTGTTTTAACAGGAATCATTTTTCCAGGAATGTTTAAAAGAGAATTGGGGCCGAAAGCAGGTGTTCTTGCGCCGTTGTCAGCTAAAATATCATTGATTATAAAAGCAATTCCCGGGTCAATTACAGGCAAAGTTTGTCTTTTTGTTAATTGACTAAAAGACTGGTGGTGATTGACTACCTGCAGGATAGGATTAATGTTTGTTTTTTGACCAAGGTTGGCAAAAACAGAGTAGGCTTGAGCAAGATCAATCATTTTTATCTCTCCTCCGCCCAAAGTTAATGCAAGTCCAAAACGACTACTATCCTCCCAGGTAGTAATCCCCATTTTCTTTCCTGTTTTAACCATATTCTCTACTCCGCAAGCAGCCAGAACTTTAACTGCCGGAATGTTTAAGGACGAGCCGAGAGCTGTTCTTAGACTAACAGAGCCTCTAAATCTACCGTCATAGTTTTTCGGCGAGTAGGGCAGTTGTCCTGGCACCTGATAGGTTATTGGACTATCCTGAACGATTGTTGCCGGGGTAAATCCTATTGAAAACGCGTAAGCATAATTTATCGGTTTTATCGATGATCCGGGTTGGCGAGGACGCAAAGTAACATTGACATTGCCATCATTTTCCAGGTCAAAATAGTCTTTCGAACCAACCATGGCCAAAATTTCTCCAGTGCTTGGGCTCATCACCAAGGCAGCTCCGTTAGTAACGTGAAATTTTCCCAACTTGCTAATTTCTTCATTGACAATTTTTTCCACCTTTTCCTGCAGCTGAAGGTCCAAACTGGTGGTAATTGTTAGTCCTCCTTCCTCGATCATTTTTTGGCCCAACTTTTCTACCAGTAGATCCTTAACATAGAAGACAAAATGAGGGGCTTTTATTTCTTCCTTTTGGGAAGCAAGCCTCAAAGGAACACTTTTTATCTCTTCCGCTTCGCTATCACTGATAAATCCGGCACTAACCATTTCTTCAACGACTTGTATTTGTCTCTTTTTGGCTAATGTTGGGTATGCGCCAAATGGAGAGTATCTGGTTGGTGAAGCGGGTAGCCCGGCAAGTAATGCCGCCTGCGGTTTTGTTAAGCTGTTGGTAGTCGAGGCGAAATACTTTTGTGCCGCCTCTTCGATTCCGTAAGCAGTTCCCCCATAAGGGATCTCGTTAAGATACATTTGCAGAATTTCTCTTTTGGAGTACTTTGTCTCAACCATTATTGACAAGACTGCCTCTTTTGCCTTTCTCTGCCAGGTCTTTTTTGAATCAAGCAAAGCATTCTTGACCAGCTGTTGAGTGATTGTGGAGCCGCCGATCGGATTTTTCTCTGGGTTTGAAAAGTTGCGGGCAACAGCACGCAAAATTCCTTTTACTGATATGCCGGAATGATTCCAAAACTCTTTATCTTCAGCGGCAATAGTGGCATCAATTAAAAACTGGGGAACATCTTCAAGTTTAATTAAAGTTCGGTTCTGTTGTCGGTAGATTTTATATAAAAGCTGTCCATTGCGATCATATATTTTGGTGGTTAAGGCAGGGTCACGGCTGGACAACTGATCTGGTGAAGGAAGATCTTTAATTATTGCTTGGTAAAAATACAGAGAGAGAAAAACAAGCAAACTCAGAGAAACAAAAAGATAGAGCCATTTTTTCTTAAAACTGATTTTGGGAAAATTTACTTTATGTGTGAATAACTTTAAAAAGGAAGAACCAAGTTTGATAGTTAAGAAATTTATAACTTGAGAAATCTTCTTGATTAAAACAAGAATTGTTTTGCCAACAAAAGAAAAGGAGTTTACAAGATAAACAAAAAGTAGTAGCAGGGGTTTTCCTGTCCAGTAAAAGATGGTGGAGAAACTGAATTCGTTCTTATTTTTCTTCATTTGCTCGATCCTGACCATAAATATAGGACAGTCGGTTTTGGCCTAAAGCTGAATTTGAGTAGCTGGTATATCTATTTTACAAGAATTTTATGGGGTAATAAATGGGGTCTTGTTGTCGGCGATATTTATTACTGTAGCACCTTCTGTTTGGGGGCAGTCAAGACAGTTAATTGTTCCATAAGGATCAACCACAACCGGATGCTCTTGAAACTCAACGTTTTGTTTTTCCTCTCCGGGTTGGACGGGGCCTCCCGTGTCTTTGTCGATTAATATGGTTTGGCGAAGATTTTCTATCTGGGTCGGCTCAGTTCCTTTAATAAAGTATTCAAATCGGGAAGAGCAACCTTCTGGTGGGGGAAGCAGTCCGGTCAGGTTGCAAACAGTTTTGCCGATAACATTAGCTGGTTTTACCGGCCACTCTTGTTTCTTGTCTTTTAAAACGAAACTGATGGTTTTATTCCAAATAGGTGAGGCGCCGGTAACTCCGGAAGCAACTGCACTCATTGATGAATTATCGTTGTTTCCCACCCAAACTGTTACAACCACCCCGGGTGTATAACCAATCGTCCAGTTATCACGGCGGTCGTTGGTAGTACCGGTTTTAACAGAAACTTCAGGATGATTTTTAACCACTAGCTCTGAAGATGATCCAAATGCAGCCGATCTGGCTCCGTTATCAAGAAGGACATGACTGATAAGGTAGGTTGCTTCCATAGGAACAACTCTTCTGCCGGCTGGTTTCTGATACTCTTCAATCACATCTCCGTTGCGATCTTTAACCTCAAGAATCGACATTAAATCTTGGCGAATTCCACCATTTGCCAAAGTTCCAAAAGCGGTTGCCATTTCGGTCATTTTTACCTCCCCTCCTCCTAGAGTAAGAGACAGACCATACAAGGAAGGATCCTTAAAACTTTCAATTCCCATTGCAGAAGCGGTGGCAACAAAACTTTCCAAACCATTTAAGCCAAGCATTTTAACCGCAGGAATGTTAAAAGAGTTGCCTAAAGCAAATCTGAGCTGAACCGATCCGTGGAAAAGACCATCGTAATTTTTTGGGCAGTACAATTTTTGTCCTGATACAGCAAAACAGCTGGGATTGTCATTAAAAACTGTCGCCAGAGTAGCTTTGCTTAAAACAAGTCCGGTGGCATAGTTTATTGGTTTTATTGAGGACCCGGGCTGGCGAAGGGCGGTAGTGACATTGAATTTGCCGTCGATATCATCGGCAAAATAATCTTTTGAGCCGACCATAGCCAGAATCTCGCCACTGTCTGGCTGAGTAACCAATAAAGCTCCATTGGTAACGTTGTATCTTTCTAATTTGCTAATTTCGCTGGCGACAGTTTGCTGGGCGTAGTCTTGAACTGCCAGGTCCAAGGTAGTTTTTACTCTAAGGCCTCCCTGGTCAACCACTGCCTGGCCATACTTCTCTACTAACTTTTCTTTAACATAAAAAACGAAGTGGGGGGCACTAATTTTTGTATTTGGTGAAGCGAAATTTAGTTTTTCCTCAATCGCTCTTTGGTAATCCTGACCACTGATCACTTCCGTTTCCAGCATTTTATCCAAAACCATTTTTTGTCTTTCCTTTGCAAGGTCAGGATGAGCAAAAGGAGAATACTTTGTGGGTGCGGCTGGTAGTCCGGCAAGCAGTGCTGCCTCAGCAAGGGTTAGATCCTTAGAAGACTTTGCAAAAAAGGTTTTAGCAGCCGCTTCTACCCCCCAGGCGGTGCCACCATATGGAGTTTGGTTGAAATACATCTCTAGAATCTGATCTTTGCTGTAAATTGCTTCTGTTGCCAGAGTTAAAATCGCCTCTTTTGCCTTTCTTTCAACCGTTCTTTCTGGGGTGAGCAGGGCGTTTTTTACCAGCTGTTGGGTTAAAGTAGATCCTCCCTCAAGTCGTTTTCCCAAAATTGTTTTATAAAAGGCCCTGGCAATACCTTTAAAATCAAAACCATGATGGTGATAGAAGTTTTTATCCTCTATCGCCAGAGTGGCTTTAACAAGGTGATCGGAAAGATCATTAAGTTTTACCAGTACCCGGTTCTGGTCATCGTAAATCTGATATAAAAGATTGTCGTTGCGATCGTATATTAATGTAGAGGCCGGGTATTGAAAACTGGACAGCTTTTTTGGTGAGGGTAGAGAGGAAATAATCAGATAAAAAAGTACCAGCCCGGCCAGAGTCAAAAAAACCAAGCCGACAGCCGCCCATCTCTTTGGAATACGTTTGAAAAAACGAAACCTTTTACTTTTTATTGTCATATTATGGTTGTTTTTACCAGTTTTGCTACATTATACCTTAGAGAGTTGAAAATAGTTTTTGCTTCGTTTATTCTACTGTTAGATGACTATTGAAGAGAAAGACAATACTAGAGAAACTTCCCCAATAGAGGTAGTCGCTCTCAAGGAGGAAAGAACCATCCATTCTTGGAAAACACTTGCCCGCCCTTATCAGAAAAAAGACCGCGAGTTTTGGACAACAGTTTTGGCTACTTTAGGACTGGTTTGTCTAATTCTTTTTTTTGTTAAAGAGTGGTTTTTGATTGCCGCGTTTCTAGGACTGGTTTTTCTTTATTATGTTTTAACTACAATTGAACCGGAAGAGGTTAATTATAAAATAACCAACAAAGGAATATATTTTCCTGGTGGAGAACAAAGAATTGACTGGGATGTTCTATCTCTTTTCTGGATTTCAGAGAAGTGGGGATTTAAAATTTTGAATTTAGAAACAAAATTAAATTTTCCCCGGGTGGTTCATCTGGTAATTAAAAACGAGGAAGAAGGAAAAGTAAAAGAAATAGTTTTAAAATATCTTTCTGAAACAGAGATTAAAAAAAATTTTGTTGATAAACTTTCCGAGTGGGTAACCAAGCAACTACCGGTAAACAAAACCGCAAAATCTCCTAAAAAATAATTGCCAAGCTTCAAAACAACCTGTTTTCAAGGTATAATATCTTGCCTTTGGAGGAGTACCGCAGTGGCCTAACGGACTCGCTTGGAAAGCGAGCAAGCGCAAGCTTACGTGGGTTCGAATCCCACCTCCTCCGCTTGACAGCGCAGTATTTATAACTGATGTTTTTTTTAGAATTGAGTTATACTGTCAATATTAGTCTAAAGAGTTTGTATGACAATTTTTAGTGAGGTTATTGAAATTGTTATAAGTTAAGTTAAGGGAGGGATTATTAAAATGGCAACTTTTGTAAATTTCAAGTGCAGTAAGTGTGATAAAGAATTTTCGCTTAGGTCGGGACTGTTACAAAATGATTTAGCTGTAGTAGCTAAAGGTGAAGATTTACCTGGTGGCGTTAAGCTTCCAGGCAAGAAAGTCTTTGCTAAGTTAGCTGGTGAGAAGACCGCCGAAGCTTCTTTCGATTTCATCAATGCATTATTGGATCATAGAAAAAAATGTGATGGTGAAGTAAAGCTAACTGGTATCGTTTTTGCTCACTAAATAATTGTGAATAATCTTTGTTTTTTTCAGGCTGTGTTTAGATTCGACTCTTCGTGTGGCCTGATGGTATGGGTAGTGGAATGATAGATAAAGAAGAAACCAATGTTGGCGCCCATGCCCTACTGGTAGCGAGAGGCGGAAAAGTTATTTTACAGCAACGAGATTTGTCTCCTGGAATCGTTAATCCTGGTTTAATTTCAATGTTTGGGGGAACTTTAAAACACAGCGATGACTTAAACAAAGGATTAAAAAGAGAGCTTCTGGAGGAGTTGGAGTTAAACACTGATAACTACCCTACTAAAAAGCTAGGGGTGTTTTATAAAACCCAGGATATTGACGGAGTCAACTGGACTGTTAATGTGTTTATTGTAGATAATGTTGAGCCAGCAGACGTAAAAGTTCACGAAGGCAGAGGTTATATTTGTGATTTTCCTGAAGAATTATTAAAAAGCGATAAGTTGACCAGGATTACCAGGCTGGCTTTAGAAAAATATATTCTCTCGAAATGATATTATCTAGCGTTTGTAGCTTAATGGATAGAGCGCTGGCCTCCGGAGCCAGAAATAGGGGTTCAAGTCCCTTCAGGCGCACCAAATGAAAATTACATTAAGAAATAAACCTATTGATAAGAGAAATCTTCCCTATAGACAAGGGGTAGTTGGCATTGTTGTTGACGACGACGATAATTTTCTTTTGGTACAAATGGTTGACTATAGCGACACCGATTGGAGATTTCCTGGAGGTGGAGTTAATGTTGGAGAAAAACTTAAAGATGCATTACTTAGGGAGCTTGAAGAGGAGTTGGGAAGCAGGAACTTTGAAATTGTTAAAAAAAGTTCACTTTTAAACCAATATGAATGGCCAGACACGGTAATTATTAGCCAATTTAAAAAAAAGAAAAAAGTTTGGAGAGGACAAAGACAGGCGCAATTTCTAGTTAAATTTAAGGGCAAAAGAAGTGAGATTAATCCTGATTCATCTGAAATTAAACGAATTGAGTGGGTAAAATATAGCGAGCTTAAAAATCATTTTACCTTCCCAAATCAATGGGAAAAAACAAAAGAGGCATTAAAGGATTTGCTTTAAGGCAACCCGTTTGATTTATAAAATACAGTATTTTTGATAAAATAGTCTCTTGGGATGCGTAGCTCAGCTGGCGAGAGCACTGATCTTATAAGTCAGGGGTCCCAGGTTCGAATCCTGGCGCATCCACAAGTACTTAAAGGAGACTCATATGCCAAAGTGGTCCGAAACAATACTTACCAATAAAGCTTTGGAGAAAATGAAAAAAAGCGCGCTTTCCATAGGTGAGGTTCAAACCGCCCTTGAAAAGTATCAGAAAAAAGAAGCCTCTCCAATTCCCGGCTGTATTAGTTTTATAAGGATTTTAGGTAGTAGTGAGATAGGGGTAATTGGGCGGCAAAAGAAAAACGGCTTTTGGTTAATTATTAGTGTTTGGAAAAGAAACTTATTTAAATCTAAAGGATAGTTTTTACTTCAGCTCTCTTTCCAGTTTTCTAAAGTAATATTTTTCCCAAAGTCGCAAGAAGTTTCTTGCCGACTCGCCAAACTTGTCGTTCATGCCGATTCTTACTAAAGTAGTGTTGATTTTATCCTCGGCAATTATCTCGGCGACAATACTTCCCAGGCCTCCATTTATCTGGTGGTCCTCAAGGGTAATGGTTTTTTTATTACTGCAGGCTCTTTTTATTGCTTGTCTATCAATGGGTTTTAAAGTGTGGCAGTTAACAATTTTTATGTCTTTTAGCAAATCTTTAAATCTTTCGCTGTTGATTACGTAAGCGAGTATCGGGCCGGTACCGATTATGGTTGCTTTTGTGCCTCTTTTTAATGTTTCTACCTTGCCTAGTTCAAAACTAGACGCGGGACTGAGCGAAGGGGTTTTTGGTCGAGCCAATCTTAGATAGGTGGGTCCAGGGTTGTTGCCTAGAGATAAAACCACCCTTTTTGCTTGGGTGTAATCAATTGGAGAGATAATCGTCATTTTTGGTAAACATCTGGTAATGGCAATGTCTTCCAAAGCTTGATGAGTGGCTCCATCAGGACCGGTGGCCAGTCCGGCATGAGAACCAACAATGACTACATTGGCATTATTAAGACAAATGCTTTGTCTGATTTGCCCCCAGTTAAGTCCAGGGGAAAAACAAGCAAAAGATGTTAGAAATACTGTTTTTCCTCCCAGAGCCAAACCAGCGGAAACTGAAGCGGCATTTTGTTCAGCAACGCCAATTTCAAAAAACCGATTGGGAAAGCGGCGGGAAAACTGAGAAACCCGGGTAGAACTGGCCAGGTCGGCACTGACCACCACCACCTTTAAATTTTTCTGGGCAAGTTGCAAAAGACCTTCACCGAAACCATCACGGACCGATTTGTCGTTCATTTTTCCTCCTTTTTCATATTAACTTCATCTGTGTTTCTTTCTCTAGATTATACTCACGATCTAGTCTTTTGACCAGGGAGCGGAAGTTGTACTCTTCTAAAGAACCTCTAATATCTTCAATCATTTTTTTACCAAAAACCGCCTTCTTCAGGTTAACTTTGATAGGAACGTCAACTTTTACTTCGGCAAGTTTACGGGAAAGATAGGCAGATTTTTTATCAGATTTAAGCTTTCTCCGCATATTCTCCGATAATTCTCCGCAGTGATTGTAGACCTGGGCTAAGTTCTGGTATTTTTGCAGCAAATCAGCGGCGGTTTTCGGTCCAATACCGGTGACACCTGGATAATTATCAGAAGGATCTCCCATCAGTGCTTTATAATCAATAACCTGGCTTGGTTTTATACCTAAAACCTGTTCAACTTTTTCCGGATCGTACTGATTTAGTTGAGAAATTCCTTTTCCGGGAACAAGAAGATTAACCTTTTTGTCTACAAGTTGCATAAGATCCTTGTCTCCAGTAACGACGACTATCTTTTTAACTATCTTTTTCTTTTTAATCTTTTGGCAAATAGTGCCAATCAGGTCATCAGCTTCAAATCCTGATTTTGAAAAAACAACCAGGTTTGCCCTAGCCAGTGACTTTTTAAACGGCCTTATCTGTGAAGCTAAGCTTTCTTCCATTGGTGGTCTTTTGGCCTGATAGCCAACAAATTGTTGGTGGCGAAAGTTTGGTCCGGGAGCGTCAAGACAGATTATTAACCAGTGCGGGCCTGCTTCTTTAATCACCGAAAGCAGCATGCTATAAAACCCGTAAATGGCGTTGGTTGGTTTACCACCTCTGCCACTCAGGAAGGGAAGGGCATGATAAGCACGATGAAGTATTGCATGGCCATCTATTATCAGAACCTTTCCAATTTTATTTTTCCTGGCTATCATTGATTCAATTTTACCATTGTTGTAGTATTGGTTAAATAGAATTTGCCAATATTTTTATGGAACAACATCCAATTCCACAACAGATTTCTTCCTATGAATTCCGGCTAGTTGGCGATATGACTTTAAAACAGTTTACCAAATTAGCGCTGGGAGTAATATTGGCTTTTTTAGTTTTTAAGTCAGGACTGCCTGTTTATTTCCGTTTTCCCCTAGCGCTTTTTTTGGGTCTTTTAGGGGTAGCTTCGGCGTTTTTGCCTATTCATGATCGGCCGTTTGAGGAGTGGGTGATAAATTTTTTTAGAAGGGCTTACTCACCAACAATTTTTCTTTGGAAGAAGAAAGAGAGTGATTATGCCTTTGCTACAGTAACCGCCTCCCCTCCGGTGCCTAAGACAAAAACAGTTCATGTTGAGGATAAATACTCAAAGCTAAACGAGTATGCGGGTACATTTCCTCAGGTTTCCAGTTCAGTTGTTTCTCCGCCAGAAACAGAGTCAAAAGAGAATGCTGAAAGGGTTTTGTCAAAACCCCAGCTGCAGCCTCAACCCATCATGAAGAAGGTGACTGAAACTGGCGGGTTGGCGGCCCCAAATCTTGATATTGACAAGACTGATGAGATATCTTCGGAGACAATGGGAAAAATAAAAGACGCTTTGAGAGGGCCAAAGCCAACAGGCAACTTTAGTCAGCCGGAGTATGAGAAAACCCCCATGCCGGCGACTCCAACCACTCCAAACATTATTAATGGAATTATCTTAAACGAAAAAGGTGGTGTTCTCGAAGGAGCAATTGTTGAGATTCAGGATATAGGCGGCAATCCAATAAGAGCGATGAGAACAAACAGTTTAGGACAGTTTCAAACAGCCACTCCACTATCAGAAGGCGACTACTTAATTATTGTAGAAAAAGAGCCTTACCGGTTTGATATAATCAAATTGAAAACTGAGAGGAAAATTGTTCCGCCAATAAAGATTCAAGCCAAGAAGGGAGCAATCGCTTAAGTTTTTTATTTCCTGCTCATGGATAAAAAGAAAATTGCCATAAAAGGGACTACGCAAGAACATCTTCCTATCGAAGATATCGCCGATAACATGGTTATTAGTAAGGATGGGTCTTGTTGTTATGTCCTGGAAACATCTTCAGTTAATTTTGACCTTCTTTCTCAAAGAGAACAGGAGGCGATGATTTATGCCTATGCGGCAATTTTAAATTCACTTACCTTTCCTCTACAGATCTTTATCCGCTCTACTGTAAAAGATTTATCCTCATATATTAGATATTTGCGAAGCTGGGAAGATAAATCCCAAAACCCGCTAATTAAAAAACAGATTAGTCATTATCGAGAGTTTGTTGCCGAAGTGGTAGAGAAAAATAATGTTTTGGCAAAGTCTTTCTATTTGGTAATCCCTTTTTCTTCTTACAGTATAGGAGCGCAATCGATCAAGAATAGTTTGCCTTTTTCTTTACCTGGAGCCAAAAGAGAGAAACAATTGCCGATTTCAAAAAGTAAGGTTATCGAAAAAGCAAAAGCCAATTTGGAACCAAAAAAAGAACATGTTTTGCGGATATTTGCCAGGTTGGGTTTGAAGTTAAGACAGCTTGACACCAAAGAGCTGATGAGTTTGTTTTATGGAATATACAATGAAGAGTCGGCCGAAATAAAAAATATATCTTTGAGCGACTTTGCCGCTCCAGTGGTTAAAAAGGCAGCAGTTGTTCAACCTCAGACTCCGGCAGATGGCGCCGATGTTACTGAAAAACAAGCCGAACAAAATACGCCGCAAATGGCTAGCGAGAAAGGAGGCCAGTCATGATAACAGACAAGATAAGAGATTTACTGCCTGGACAGAAAAAGGAAATAGAACCAGTCGAGCAAGCAAAAGAACAAAAGAACGACAAAGAAAAAGTCTCTTTAAATGCGGGAATAACCACCGTAAAGGATATTATTGCTCCTTCAGCAATTGAAGTGGATTTTACTTTTTTGAGGATTAACAACAAGTTCTATCGTACCTTTTACGTCGTTAACTATCCTCGTTATGTCTCTCCTAACTGGCTTTCGCCTTTAGTCAATTTTGATAAAGCCTTGGACATTTCTATGTATATTTATCCCACTGAAGGAAGGGAGGTTTTAGACGACCTCAAAAGGAAAATTGCCGAGATGGAAGCAGAGATTTCTACCGATATTCAACGAGGCAGAGTAGTTGATCCTACCACTCAGGCGAAGTTAGAGGATGCTTTGTCTTTGCAATCAGAATTGGCTAAGGGCTCTGAAAAGTTTTTTCAGTTTGGTCTTTATATAACCGTTTCCGCCTCTTCGGTGGAGGAGTTGAATAGAACCAGTAAAGAACTTGAATCTTCGTTGGGAGCACTTCTAATTATCCCTAAACAAGCTGCCCTTCAGATGGAAGAGGCCTTTAAAACTGTTTTACCTTTAGCTAAAGACGAGCTTCGAGTTACCAGGAATATGGACACCACTTCTTTGGCGACCACCTTCCCTTTTGTTTCTTCAGACCTTTCAGATGATAAGGGGGTAATGTACGGGATAAACCAACACAACGGGTCTTTGGTGGTTTTTGACCGGTTTTCACTAGAAAACTATAATTCGGTTATCTTTGCCAAGTCTGGAGCAGGAAAGAGCTATTTGATTAAACTTGAGGCTTTAAGGTCTTTGATGTTTGACACCGAGATAATTATTGTCGATCCGGAGAATGAGTACAAAACTCTTTGCGACTCGGTGGGAGGACAATACATTTCCTTTGGTTTCAACTCAGCTAGTAAAATAAATCCTTTTGACCTTGAGGTTGGTAAGGTTGCCTCCAGTGAAGAGGAAAATGAACTCCAGCGGAAAATCCTTTCTCTCTACGGGCTTTTTAAAATAATCATGGGCCAGATGACTCCTCAAGAAGAGGCAATTTTGGATAGAGCCTTGATGGCGACTTACAAGATGAAGGGAATTACTCCCGATCCGGCCACTCACCAAGGTAAACAAATGCCTTTAGTGGAGGATCTTTATAAAGCTCTTATAGGCATGGAGGAAGAAAAGGCAGCTTCGCTAGCCGCCAGATTAGAAAAATATATAAAAGGATCTTTCGCTGGTCTTTTTAACTCTCAGACTAATGTTAATGTAAACAATAAATTTGTTGTTTTTGGAATTAGGGATGTTGAGGATGCGTTGCGTCCGGTAGCAATGCATGTAATTTTGGAATACATTTGGGGGAAAATTAGAAGCGACATGAAAAAAAGGCTGCTTATTGTTGATGAGGCCTGGCACATGATGAGGCATCCTGATTCGGCGGCATTTTTATTTAGCATGGCTAAAAGAGCTAGAAAATATTACTTAGGCCTTTCAACAGTTACTCAGGACGTGGATGATTTTATGGGGACCGAACAGGGAGGGGCGATAATTAAAAACTCATCAATAAGAATACTTCTCAAACAGCACCCGGCGGCAATTGAACAAATTGGTGAGGCGTTTTACCTTTCTGAAGGGGAAAGACAATATCTTTTGGCGGCTGACATTGGCGAGGGGATATTTTTTGCCGGTCAGAGCCATGTAGCTATCAAAGTTATTGCTTCTCCTCAAGAACATAAGCTAATTACCTCAAACCCGGAGGATTTGTTAATGATGAAGAAGGAAGCTCAAGCGGTTTCAGAGGATAAAGAGAAAGGCCAACCACCAGCAGAGGGATATCGTCAAGGTCAATAAACTTTATTCAATCCAGTTAATATCGTGACTGTCAGGATCGACGCCTTTTTCTTTAAGCCATTCATATACCTGCCACTTAACACTGGTTTTATCCCCAGATTTTATTCTAACTGATAAAGTCAGCGGGGCAGTATAGTCGAGAGAGAAGCTGTCATTTTCGAAAGGAACATACTTTACTAGTGGATACCTCTCCAAAACACTTTCAGCAATCTTCTGAACGGCGTCTGGATCGCCGAGTTCACTGGTCACCGTTCCCGATGATTCGGCGGTAACAGTATCTTCTATGTTTATTTGATAAGACCAGCTATAGATGGTGGTACCTTTATATCTTAGCTCGAAAAGAGACCTTTGATTATTTGTTAATTTATCTAAAAGACTAAAAGATATCCCAGTTCCAGACTGTGTTTTTTCTGTTTTAATTTCCGGGACACCATAAAGAGACAGGTCGTTTAATTCTGGAATTACTTTATCCAACTGTATTTCAATAGTTTCTATTGGCTTTTTAATTATTTGCCCAGGTTCTGGAGTGATGCTGACAACGACGGGAACTGTTTGGTCAACAGGAAAAAGTAGTTTTACTAAACCGAGTATGCTAGCCGCAAAAGCAAGAAGTATTAAAAACCAGTATTTCTTTATATATTCAGTCATTTTTTTTAGTATACATTTAGTATCGCAAAATTACAGTTGGATCTGTCAAAGGAACTCTGATAGTATTAACATTTCCCGATCCTCCTTGTGCGGAAGTAACGTAAATCCAGCCCTCATTTCCATTTGAGCCAGGCTCTATCTTGGTAATAATACCAATGTGTCCGCAACAACCTAAATTTCCCAAATCGCACTGATCACAACAGTCACTACCCCAAACGGCATTATCACCAACTTGGACGCTGTCGATTTGTTTGGGTACTTGGTTGCTACTGTTAGCAAACCAGCAGGCATTATGGCCTCCAGGGAAACTTGGCTCGACAGCTTTCTTATAACCAACACATTGTAGCGTTTCAAAATTCTCCGCTGATTCACAAGAAAGATTAACCGCTCTTTGTGCATCTCCGGGATCTATGCCTTCCCCAACAAGACAGTCTATCCAAATTTGTTTTTGATCATCCTTAAGGCAGTCAGCTTTTATTACCGGATTCATACTACATTTTCCCATCGCTATCTGGGTTTTGTCAGCCAGGTGGTTTCCTTCCGGAGCGACAACAGCTCCTTCAATTCCACTTTCGGTCCCTCTTCCTGGACCGCCTAGTTCTGACTGGACCAGAGCACCTCCACTAATAATGGGGATTAGTATTGTAAGAAAAGCAAGAGTGGCAAAAACCCCAATTATTATGGGAGCCAGAGGAAGGACAATGGTACTTAGAGTCATTCCCGCGAAAATTTTTGCTCCCGCTTCCAAAGCTCCCCCAAGTCCTTTTCCGCTAACCCCCAAGGCTTTGCTGGCGAAGTTTTTCAAACTTGGGAGTTTAATTCCAAGTTTTTTGGCGATATTTTTGATAAAGCCTGCTACGGCGGGAATCGCTGCCAGAAGCAAGCTTAGTCCGCCGGTAGCAATTCCAGATATTGCCCCGATGGCGGTAGCTCCTAGTTTTGTTAATACTCCTTTTGCTGCCTGTCCAGCGGCGGTTGATCCTATCTTTTTCAAAATTCCACCGCCTAATTTTTTAAAGACGGGAGACAGTTTTCCTTTGATAAAGTTGCCAAAAGTCCTCAGACCCTGACCTAAAGGAGTGCTAAAAAATCGTGAAGTTGACTGGGGAAAAACTGTAGCCGCCTCAGGCATAGTGACGGTTGAAACAGTTTGACCTTGTTTTTGCCAGACTCTAAGTAGATTTCTTAAAAAATTAACTTTTTCTTGGACATCATTTGTTTGAGGCAGGTCTTGGTCGGAAAATAGTGGATCAGCTCGTTGCTGTATAAATAGTAGCGAATTATTTAACCCTTCTGGATCGTAATTGGAGAGCGGTATTGGCTCTTGTTCGGCTGAAGTTTGAATGGCAAAAAATTTCCTTGTTCCGTCTTTGTCAATCCCATTTAACCAACTTTCGTAGAGGTCGGGAGCGGCTTTTTGTATTTCTTCGAGAGGAACCCATTGTTGTGGGGCGATACTTTCTGGAAGAGTTCTTAAAACTGCTGGAGTGATAAGTTCTTTTGAAACGACTACTTTTGGTTGGTCTGCGGTTTGATTAGTGTCGAAGACTTCCGATATTACTAAATCTGACTGGGCAAGGACTAAGGCTGTTTTAGGATCACTGGTTTTTTCGTAAGCGGTAACCAGCTCTTCATAAGCAACCTCTCTGGCTTGGTCTGATTGTTGAGAAGAAACCCTGGTAAGGGCTTGAGAGATAACACTTTCTGGTATTTGATTTAATTTTTCGACAACCTGAGCAACGTCAACTTTTTCGGTGTCAATAGAAGGATCAGCTTTTTTGGTAGAAGTTTTTATCGCAGTTGACAGAAGATCAACCGTTTCTTGAGCAGTTTTTGGTAGCCTAACTCTGCCTTGGTTTACTAAAGAGGCGGTAGTATGGTCAGTGATTTTTTCTCTAACTTCAACCGGTTGATTACCAAGTAGTTGATCAACAATTACTTTTGACTCAATTCTTATCGTTTCAGCCTCTAGTTTTATTGGAATTGAAGCAAATTTTCCCAACTCGTTAGTTAAACTATCTTGTTTTTGTTTTAAAGCGGTTAAGACTGGTGGGGTTTGACTTTTACCTTTTTTGTTAATTTTTTCGATTTGTTCTAGGGTTTTTTCAGGAGTGTTTATTTCGGGCCTGGTTTCTTCTAGCTGCTGTCGGACCATAACTGGAATTGACCTTTTTGCCACTGGAACAAACTGTCTTTTCTCCTCTGGAGACATTTTAGTTGATTCTTTAATCGCCGTCTCGGCGGACAAAGTCTGATTTAAAATAAACTGATTAACTGTTTTTCTAGCCTCGCTGATTTTTATACCTGTTTTCTTTACTAAAGCTTGAGCCGCTTTTTCTGCTTCGATCTGAGCTTCCATCTGATCAACCAGTTCAGAAAGATTGGCCGGTATTTCTCCCTGATTAATCTGTCCTTCTGGCAGGATGTTTTCTGCCATTTGAGCCAGAACTTCTAAAAATTCATCAGGGTTTTCTATCGAGAAAAAGATTGGTTGACCTTCGTCGTCTATTGGTTGGCCAATAATGGCGGTTAGGTCGTTAATTACATCGTTTACTTCTTGGAGAGTTTCTGGATCAGTTTTTTGCTGTACAGATAGTGTTTTTAAGTAGCTGTTTAAAGTTAGGATTCTTGCTACTAGTGGTTTTCTACTAGTCTCGTTTGGACTTTGAGAAGTTTTGGGATAGATGTCTTTAGTTTTGACGGGATCAGCCATAAAATGATTATAGCAAAGTCAACAGCAATTGTTCTAAATCCGGTCGTGCATGATATAATTTGCTTGAAATGAACTTTCAAGTACAGGCGGTTGATATCGGAAGTGAGTATGGGGTAGCGGCTACATTCCCAACACTGGGAAGTTTTTTTACCGTAATATTAAATAATGTCTATTATATTGCGGGAATTTTAATTTTGGTTTTCTTGATTTTCGGAGGGGTTACCATTATCATGGGAGCAGGTAGTGGAAACTCAGAAAAGTTAGAAAAAGGTGGCAAAGCGGTGACAATGGCGGTGGTTGGTTTTGCGGTTGTAGTTTTTGGTTGGTTTATCGTTAAAATAATAGAGGCCATTACCGGGGTTGATATTTTAAGCAACCCAACACTTTAAATGAAGAAAAAAATTAAACTTTTACCAGCTGGTGTTTTTGGAACAATAAAACCTCCTGACCAGTTGGTGGGAAAGTACGATACTAATACCCCTCAGGGCCTTTTTACCTTTTTAAACAATATTATGAAATTGATGATTTATGGTGCCGGACTTTTTGCTCTAATTAATTTTATTCTTGCCGGTTATGGATTTTTATCTGCTAATGGTGATGCTCAAAAAGTAGAGCAGGCTTTTGCCAAAACCTGGCAGAGCTTAATAGGACTGCTTATTGCCGCAGGTGCATTTATTCTTGCTGGAGTAATAGGGTTAATAGTTTTTGGGGAGTTCGATGCCATTTTGAGGCCAAAACTATACTCTCCCGATACGGGTAGTCCGGTAGGACCATGATAGTAAAAAGAGCTTATGCGGCGGTTAGAAATTATGAAGTCCTTCAAGGGGAAGGAAAGATTGGTGAAGTAGGCGCCGATGCTCCAACAAAACTAACAGTTTTACTTTCTGGAGTGATTGGTTTTTTGACTATTGTTGGAGTGATTTACTTTATTATTCAAATTATTCTTGCCGGTTACTCTTGGATATCAGCCGGTGAGGACTCAGGAAAAATAAAAGAGGCCCAACAAAAAATAACAAATTCTGTTTTGGGATTGTTTATTATTCTAATTGCGGTAGTTTTGGTAAATTTATTCGGTTATGTTTTAGGAGGAATTGATTTTCTCAATCTTCCTCAGATTATTTCTAATATTTCTCCCAAATAGTAAGTATGGGTAAACTAGAAAATCCAATTTTGACAGGTTTTTTGAAAGGGTCGGGGGTTGATGCTGCCCCGACGGCATTTTCTTCAATCCTAAAGACTTTCATCGAGATTCTTCTTTTGGGCGGAGTAATTATTTTTATTTTTCAATTTCTGTTGGGCGGTATCAAATGGATCACCTCCCAAGGGGACGAAGGCAAAGTAAAAGAAGCCAGAGAGCAGGTCACCCAAGCTTTGATAGGTTTAGTGATTGTGTTTTTAGTTTTCTTTGTGCTCAAAGTTATTGGGATCATTTTTGGTCTCAGCTGGATGGAAACTTTACAACTTCCTTTGCCCCAGCTGGTTTCTTAAAAACCTTAAAGTTGTTGCTAACCTGAGTGTTTTTGAGTATCATAGACTTGAAGATTAAAAATTTATCTCGAAATATCTTAAAAAGAAGAGAGGGGGTGAAAAAGAAAAAATGAATTTTTTAGTAAAACAGGCTTTTGCACAAACAGGAGTTCCAATTGTTCCCTCAGGCGAATATACGGAATTAACAAAAATAACTGCTGAGAGTTTGGTTGGCGGCTTGGTTAATTTGGCCTTGGTTATTGCTGCTTTGGTGTTTTTCTTTATTCTGGTTATGGGTGGTATTAAATGGATCACCTCCCAAGGAGACGAAAGTAAAGTAAAAGAAGCCAGAGAGCAGGTCACCCAAGCTTTGATAGGTTTAGTGATTGTGTTTGTCGCTTTTGCGATTGCAAAATTGATTCAAGCAGTTTTTGGAGTAAACATTATGGAGCTTTCAATTCCATCATTTAGGCCTTCTTAATTAAGCTTGATGCAATGGTTTTAAATAAAAAGAAAATTAGTGTGTTGGCAGCAGCTCCGTCGGACTGGAGAGGCGGGGTGGCGGAGGTTGACGGAGTTGCTACCCTAAAAGGAGTTCAAGACCTTGTTGTTAATTTACTTAGGGTTATTCTACCCTTGGCGGGTTTGGCAGTGGCGGCAATGATTTTAGTAGGTGGTTTTCAGTTGATTACTGCTGGGGGAGAGAAGGAAGGAATCTCAAAAGCAAAAGATACTTTTACTTACGCTATTTTTGGTTTGGCTTTGGCAATTATTGCTTGGTTTATTCTTCTTTTTGTAGAGAATTTCACTGGTGTTAAGGTTACCGAATTTAGTTTGTGAGTTTTATGCTTAAACGATTTTTTCTATTCCTTACAGGACTTTTCTTTCTTTTTTCTCTGCCTGCTTATGCCCAAAGTACCGGATATAATATAGTCAATAATTTTTTCAACCCGGACGGTTCTTTTAACGACAAAGCATTTGAACTAATTGCCAGCAATAATTCCAACCCGGCGGTAACGGTTAGACTTACTAGCGGAGAGCTTCGCCTCTACCCAAATCTGGTTTCTCTTATTCAAGGAGCGGCGCAAAGATATGGAATAACTAATATTACCTGGCAACCGGAAGACTGGTCGGCAACCACTCCGGAGCAGTTTAATAATTTTTGGATTGGTCAGCTTTCCCAAATTACCATGGGGCAGATTAGTCTTTTTGTGGAATATAACTATCATTATGGTAATCCAGCAAATTATGCCCAGATTTTAATAAGTGCTCTTAACGCTGGTTTTCAGGTGCCAATTGCTTCGACAAATTTTAATACTACCAATCCAAGCGGAACAAACCCCTTTGGTGGACAAATGATTGAGTATGTAGAGTTTTTGCGCCAGGTACAGTCAAGTTGTGCCAGCGCTGGGAGAGCGGGTTGCTTAAACGAGATTCCCGTCTGGTCTTTAGTTGTTTATTCCCATTACAACGGGAGTATTGATTCTGCAGTTGATGATTTTGTTAACCAATTTAATAGTTTTAGAAATAATTTAAAAAAACAGTTGGGAATAAACCTTGATGGAAAAAGATTTATCATTCCCGAGGTGGGCTTAGATCCTTCTTTGCCAATAGAACAAAGATTGGCAATTGCTTCAGATTTTATTACTGCCCTAGAGGCCAGGGTCCACGGTGATGCGGAACTTTCTGCGCTGATAGATTCAATGACTTTTCTTTTTATGGATGACAAAACCGGCAAGCAATATCTGCTAGTAAAGAACGCTGATGGGGAGTGGGTGGTTTTGAATTATGATGACTATGGCTTGGTCGGGCTTTCAGGATCACCTTTTGGTGGAGAAAACGAAGAGATGGGTACTTCTTATGGGCAATCATTTATTATTGAGAAGAATTTATGTTGGGGGGAGGATCCAAACAAGGTTATTAAAGCGGCCATTGCTTCTTTGGAGTTTAACATTAGTCAAAATGATAAAGTTGCCGAAAATCTTAGATTGACCAACAGTTTGCTAATTCCTCCTGAGAGGATAAACAAGGATAAAGCGGAGGAATCGGAAGGAGAGATATCCTTTGAAGTATGTGACATGAATTCTGGCGAATGGTTTAATGTTGAAGACTCAATCAAATTTTCGGTGCCATCGTCTTACATGCAGGCATCAAAAAATGGTAGTCAGGTCGGAAGCTATTTCTCGCCTAAGGGAGTTTTTCCGAAAGGGGTTTCCTCACAAAGTATACAGAACTCATTAGCCTCTACTGCCTTAGCTAGCAACAATAATGTTTTGGGTGATAGTAGTTGCCCAGACATTGGCTTTCGCGCTTGGGGAGAGGGAGGAAACCTTTGTTGGCAGATAACAGGATCAACCGGAGATTTAAGCTATTGTGACTGGGGATATAGAATACTTGTTAACGGCGGATCGGTTTTTGAGATGCCCATACTGGGAGGAGCCGCTAATTGTTTACTAAACCCGTCAGGAGGATCGACAATTACCTGCCATGACGGTGGCGCTTCTACGGTTCCATTTTCTGGATCAGGAACGGTAAGTTTGGCGATAACTCAACATTCAGGCCAGGACTGTCGTTCTGAATTTGCCAGAAACATTACCTGTACAAAACAGGCGAATGGAGAAATTATTTGTACCGACGCCTCAGGAAATGTAATTCCAACTCCTACACCCCCGCCTTGTGTTCCCAGAAATAACGATGGGGAATGGTTGGATTCCGAGAAAAGGGACACTGCGGGAGTAGCTAGGATTCCGGTTGATCATCATCTAAGCATTGAAGAATTTTTAAAGGAAATTGCCGCTGGTTTTGGAGTTTGTCGAAAAGTTAAGTTTCTGTTTACTCCAGTAACTAATGTTCCTTATACTTTTCCCGCTGAGAGAATTCAAAGAAGTGATATCTACCAAACTTTCGCCAATCCTGGGACAGAGGACAAATATTTATATAAAGACGGGGAAACTTTCGACCGATTTGAAGTTTCAGCTTCCCCTGGGGAAGAGGTCGATACCTTCCTAGACATTTTTGGCCAGAAAGGGGTAAAAAGCTCCTTTGATCAGACAATTGATTACTTACTCTCGCCGAAATAGATTGACTTTTGAAATAATTTAAGCTTTAATCAAATCAGATGAAGAAAAGGTTTTTGAAATTTTTTTTAGGTTTTTTCCTCTTGGTGTTTTTTGGTTTTACCCCAAGAGTGTTGGCGCAAGATGAGTCTTTTAGCCCACTTGAAACACTAAGAGATAACATCAGTAATCCCAGTAAGAATTCGTGGCAGTGGATATATGGGGAGATGAGTTCAGGAGAGGTAAACGAAAACGGTATTCTCCCGGCAATTCAGAGTGCTTTTTTAGGTCAAATTTCAGGAATTCCTGACGAGAGCGGAGGCGTTTCAGGGGGAATGCTAAATATTACTTCTAACGCTGTTGCCTCAATTTATGCTAATCCTGCCGCTTCTGGTGTTTATTATGCTTACGATGTATTGCACAATATGGGAGTCGCTCCAGCATATGCCCAGACAGGAGTAGGTTTCAGCGGTCTTCAGCCCATTTTGCCGATATGGAAAGCGTTTCGTAATATTGCCTATTCTGTATTTGCCATAGTTTTTGTGGCGATGGGGTTAATGGTAATGTTTCGCGTAAAAATATCCCCTCAGGCCGTGCTTACGGTAGAAAATGCCCTTCCAAAAATGATTGGAGTATTAATTTTGATCACTTTTTCCTATGCGATTGCTGGTTTCATGATTGATCTTATGTATGTGGTAATGGGTTTGGGAATTAATCTTTTGAGAGTGGGTGGGATATCTCCGACCTTTTTTGGTATTGATCCTACGCCAGCGGCAGCAATTAATTCTGGTTTTGTTTCTTTAGTGCCGGCGGTTGCAATGGGCTTTTGGGGAGCGCTTAAATTGGGATTTTTTACTGGTTTAATTACTACTCCGATAAACATTCTAATTGGCACTATTATTGGTGGTCCTTTTGGTTGGGCAACTGCCCTGGGAGGTTCTCTAATTGGAGCTGGGTTGTTCACTTTAATTTGGGTAGTTCTGGCACTTTATTTAATGATTAGATTGTTGCTTGCCCTAATTAAAGTATATATCGGAATTATTTTAGGAATAATATTTTCTCCCTTACAAATACTCATAGGGGCTTTGCCGGGGAGTACTGCCGGTTTTGGTGGTTGGATAAAAGGTCTTGCCGCAAATCTACTAGTTTTCCCTGCTGTATTTTTAGTAATGCTGATTGGATATTACATAATCTCCAACTCTGGTAGTGGGCTTTGGTACCCCCCCCTAATGGGGCCTCCAGGAATGAATGTTCCGGTATTAGGTAATATTAGTGCCTGGACGGCAGGCAATTTTATTACCGGCGTTATTGGTATGGGAACACTTCTAGTTCTTCCTAATATTCCCCAAGTAGTAAAAGGAGCATTTGGGATAAAAGACGAAGGGCTTGGGGCAATGCTTAAGGGTGCAGTGCCATTTGCCGGATATGCTCAAGAAAAATTGCCAGAGGCCACTTTAAAACAGGGAGCCTCTTTTACTAAAGATAAATTCACCAAGGCAAAGATTGGCGAAAAGCTGGATGGTGGTAAATGGTCTAATCTTGGACGGAAGACAGTTACGAGAAAGAAAACGTTGGCAAATATATTTCAGAAAGGTAACCAGCAGGGAGAATAGTCAATCAAAAATTGTTATATTTCTTTTCTTAGTGCCGCTTTGATTTTTCTTTTCCTGTTTTTTTCGTCTAAATCTCTTTTTCTAGCTATTCTTAAGACTGCTGCTTCTGTAGTTGTCGTGGTTGAAGATTCGAGTAATCTTCTTAAATCTGGTTCGGTTTCCAAGTCCTCTTTTGTGATCCCCATGAAATTAGGCTCATCAACGATTATCGCCCCGATAAAAGTAATCAGTTCATAGGTCATGGAATTTGCTTCGTGTGCAAGCCTTTCCCTTAGATATCTTATAACGTCATTACTTTTTTCATCAGTGATTCCAGCCTCTTTGTTTGCCCTATCTCCTCCGCTCATTACGGAAGGACTAATGGCTTTTCTTAAAAACGCGATTGTTAGATTAGCTAGAATTCTGTTAACTTCGACCACTCTCTCGCTTTCGTCCGATATAGTTTTGGCATATCCTTTTTCTAAGGCCTTTCTAAATCCGCTAACCCAGAGTGAATATTCTCTACATGCCTTGAATGCAGCGTCAAGTCTTCCGGGCAAAAGCGCAAACTGTTCTCTTGGAATTTGTGATAGCATTCCAAATATTTTTTGAGCGCTAAACATTTGATAAAGAACAGCGCTGTGGGCCGTTAACGACATATTTTCAAAAACTTGTCCTAACGAGCGAGATCCGTTTAGTAGTGCTTCTGAGGCGTTCATTTCCTGTCCCGTTTCCGGATCTGTAAACGTTATTCCTTGAAGTAGATCAAAGAACATATCGTCTGGAATGTCTCTGAAAGCAATTGCCATTGGCGAGGGATATCCTGATTCAAGATCTTTTGTTAATTTTTCTCGGATTCCATAAACCTTGCCAGCAGTATCAGGACCTCCAAGATATAAAGACCCGGTAGTTTCAATTTTAATTGGTTGCCCGTGTTCGTCGGTTGGTAGTATTTGCCTACCCGTACTTGGGTCTCTGGGTTGGCTATAGTACGCCGACATGAAAAATATCTCGTGAAGAGCCATTGCTAAGTAGGCCGATGTTCTTGCTAGCGGACGAGCGTTAGTTGCAAGTTTTGGATCTCTACTTAACGCCGTTTCTACTTTTCCGATAAGGGCAAGCTCAAAGGCCTTTCTTGTTCTCCTTGTAACTTTGTCGGTGGCACAAAGGTTCCTAGGGAATCCCGGGAGAAAATTGGGATCTGTTAAGCCTTTTCCCGTGTCTAACGCAAGCAGTGTTTTAAAAGCGACGTCCAATCCTTCTCCTAGTCCTGGCAGTGATGCTAAAGGAGCAAGATCGTCAGATGATAATTTCTCGATCCAGTATTCAGTAAACATTTTCATTAGTGCCTCATTGTCACCCATCATTTTCATGTAATTGCTAAAGAATTCTCCCATTCTTCCGAGTCCGGTCGCTGCTCTGGCAATTTCTCCCATTTGTTCAGACTTTCTTTCCAATCTTTTCAAAATTGCTCCTCTCTCTTCTTGATTATGAGCGGTTAAAGTCTCAAGACTTTCTGCGGCTAGAGAAAGCTGTTCTCTTGTTCTGTTGGCACTCTGTGCCTTTCTTCTAAGTTCCTTTTCTGCGGTGGCCAGTCTTGTTGTATTTTGTTCGATTTGTTCGTTGGGCAAAGCGTTTCTTCCTCGCGCCTTTAACTTGGTCCTTAATTGTTCTACTTCGACAGCTAACTTTCTAACTTCGGCTTCGTCGGACTCAAGCTTCATAATGGACGCTGGTCCTTGTCCTGGTTCAGCTCTTCTGACTTCCGAAAAAAGTTGGTCGAGTGTCGCTTGTACTTTGTCGCAGACGGAGGCTATGGGTTGAGTAGTATAAGTAGGAATGGGTCTTTCTCTTCTTTCGAATGTTGCTGTGGGGCTGGCATCCTTCATCATAGCAACGACAACTGCTGGGTTATTGGTAAATTCATCACCTGGCTTAAGTTCTCTAAGTAATGCTCCTTGGAATTCAATAGCAAAAGGATAAGACAACCTTGAATCTAAACCTTCTTCCAGTATAGATTCGCCTGTTCTTTGTTGTTCAACAATATCTGGTGGTAGGCCATCGCCATTTTCTGCTTCTGGACTCATGTACCGATTATACCAAATTTTGAGAAAACTTCTCAATTTGACTTTAAATTTAGGAATAATGGAAAAACTTGCTTCAATTCGGTATAATCCGACAGTCGGATCTCTTGTATGTTAGTTTATTACAGTTTTTTCTTTCTTTCATTTCTATTACAATTAAACTAATTATGAAAAAACTATTTTTCTTTTTTCTGTTTTTGTTTTCTTTTTCTGCTCCAATCGGAGCAGTAACGACCACTCCTTTTTTGGAGGAGTACCTTGATTCTACCGTATCTGCCCAGGCAACCCCTTCGGCAGTGCCTACAGTGGAAATTAAAGAAAAAATTACCGAACCCAAGAGTGAAGAAGTTAAAGGTAAGTTGGCAGCGGTATTGGATGAACAAAATTTAAAACCTTTGTCTTTTGATAATTTTTTAAAACATTTTGTTCGCTATGCGGTTGATAAAGGAGTACCGGCAAATACGATTGTTTTAATTTTACTTCTCCCCTTAATTGGAGCTTTGGTAGGTTTACTGCAGTATTTTGTTGGTCTTTCCGGGTTTAGTACTTTCATGCCAGCGATGATTGCGGTTACTTTTTTGGCGACCGGAATTGCCGGAGGACTGATTCTTTTTGGGGTAATTTTAATTGCCACTTTGTTTAGCGGAAAGATTTTGAGGAGATTCAGGCTTTACTATTGGCCAAGAAGATCAATCACCTTAATGATTGTGTCTTTGATCGCTTTTATTGTTTTGGCTTTATCTCCATCTTTGGGTCTACTTGACCTTACTCAAATTTCCATTTTTCCAATTTTGTTTTTAATTTTGCTTGCCGAGGAGTTTACTAGGGTGCAGGTTGGTAAAAGTAAAAAAAGCGCTGTCAGTTTAACGATTGGCACCTTGGTTGTTTCTATTTTAGGAGCTTCACTGATGAGTTGGGAATATCTACAAAAACTGGTACTTTTAAACCCAGAGATATCGTTTTTAGTTGTTTTAGTTCTTAACATCTTCATTGGTCGTTACGGTGGTTGGAGATTATCAGAGTACCAGAGATTTAAATCTCTCCTAAAGAGAAGAACTTCTTAAAATATGGGCAATCATGATGTTTTAACAAAAAACGCACGGGCGAAGTTTTACCTTCGCGCTAATTCTCCTCGGGGAAGATCAATTGCTAACTCCAAGATATGGACTAAAAAAGTACTACAACAGGCAGAAGCACCAGTGCCAAAACTACTTGGAATACTTAAAAACTCTGAACAGGTCGACAGCTTCTCATGGGAGAAAATAGAGGGCGGGTTTGTAATTAAACCGGCCAAAGGCTCTGGAGGAGATGGTATCTGGGTGGTAAAAAGGAAGGCTAAGTGGGCAGGGGAATGGTTTTTGGTTAATAACCAGAAGGTGTCGGTTTCTGACTTTCGTTTTCATTGTTTAGATATCTTGCAAGGGAGATATTCTTTGGGACAAATAAGTGATAAGGTTTTGATTGAGGAAAGAGTTAAGATTCACCCTAAATTTTTGCGTTTTACTAAATGGGGCACTCCCGATATCAGAATTGTTGTTTACAATAAAATTCCTGTAATGGCAATGCTTCGAATACCCACTGAGCAATCAAATGGTAAGGCTAATTTACAACAAGGTGCGGTTGGATTTGGGATAGATATGGCAACAGGAATCACTACTTACGGTTGCAGGAAATACCCTACAGAAGAGCAGTTTTTTAAAATACTAGACCTGCGTCGAAAAAAGATGGTTAAAGTAAACGGAATCAGAGTACCAATGTGGGACAGAGTCCTGGAGGGGTCGATTAAATGTGCCCAAACTGTTCCGGGACTGAATTTCTTTGGAGCAGATTTCCTTTTAGACAAGGAAAAGGGACCATTGGTTATCGAGCTTAACGCTAGGCCAGGACTGTCCATTCAGACATGTAATCAAGCTGGATTAAGGGGCAGATTGGAAAAGGTAGAGGGAATAGGCTTGCGTAATGTTGATCATGGTGTTAGGGTCACTAAAGCTCTTTTTGCCGAAAGCTTTGTTGATAAGGTAAAAATAAGAGAAGGGATAAAAATAGTCGAGGTTTTGGAGCAGGTTAAAGTAAGGGGTGTCAACGGAAAAAAACAAGAGGTTTTGGCCAAGATTGACACTGGAGCAATGAGAACATCAATTGACAGAACTGTTGCTGAATCTTTGGGTTTGCTGTCTCCGGAAAACGTTCTTTTCAACCGTCATTATCGCTCTTCTCTGGGAAGAATGAATGAGAGGCCGGTAGTAGAAATAACCTTTTGGCTTAAAGGTAAAAAGATTAAAACTACTGCCAATATTGCCAGCAGGAAGCACTTGCACACTTCAATGTTGATTGGCCGTCAGGACTTGAGCGGCTTTTTAGTTAGACCGGAACCAATAAGTACCAGATTAAAATAATTAAAAGAAAGGAAAAAAATGAAGATAGCTTACTTCAATACCGGTTGGACAGAGTCGGGAGATAGATTTTTAGAGTCGGCTGATAAAAAGAATGTGGATCTTGTTCCTATTCATTATTCCCAAATTGAATTTTTGGCACAGGCGGGTAGCTGGGAAATGCTTTTTGACGGCAAACCGCTTTCTGAGTTTGATTTGTTTTACTTCCGCAACGTAGGTGATAAAAACGAAGTTCTGCCCTTACTTTTGGAATACGCAAAAGAAAAAAATATTCCCGTGGTTGATGAGTACCTAAAGCTTCTCGGAGGAGCAATGAGAAAGAAAAAATCCAGCGAAGCGGCCTTTCTCTTAAGAGAAGGGATAAATTATGCTAAAACTTTTTATGCTGGCAGGATTGCTCGTTTGAGAGAAATTGTTGAAGAGTGGCAGAAACCAGTGGTGGTTAAAGCTACTGGTGGTCGCCATGGCACATCGACGTTTTTAATAAAGGATCAAGGCGATTTGGATAAAGCTCTTTTGGGTAGGGAAAGTTCGGATTTTCTGGTACAGCAGTATCTGCCTAACGATGGCGACTATCGGCTTTTTTTGGTTGGTTATAAGCTTGTTGCTGGGTTTAAGAGACAAAAAAAGGAAGATAAGCTTGTTCTTAATCGGTCTATGGGTCCTTCGGAAATATTGAAAAAGGTTCCTGACGATGTCAAAGCCTTAGTTGAGAAGGCAGCTGAAGCATTAAAAGTTGAAGTGACAGGAATTGATGCCGTGATTGATGAAAATACTAACAAACCGGCGATAATTGAAGTAAATCAATCTCCAGAGTTCTATGCCATGGAGAAAAGAACCGGTGTTGATATTGCTGGAGAAATTATTGATTATCTTGTTAAAAAGGCCAGTTAAGTAAATTTTTGTTAGAATATATTATGTTCAAGTTAATTTTTGCAAAACCTGTTTACGCAGCAGAAGATGTTTTTTGCTCTAGTGCTAATAATGATATTAATACTGCATTAGGATGTATTCCGATAAATGACACATCAACCTTTATTAATTGGTTTTTCCAAAATATTATTGGTGTTGTTGGCGGGATAGCCTTGTTGATCATTGGCTTTGGGGCGTTTCAAATAATTACCTCGGGCGGTAACCCTGACAAAGTCAAAGGAGGAAGAGAATTAATCGCTAGCGCAATAACAGGCTTGGTGTTTGTAATTTTCTCTCTTTTCTTGCTTAGTTTTATCGGTGTGGACATATTACATCTTCCAGGACTGGCAAAATAATGAAAGTATATGCAGTAGGCGATGTTGCAATACCAGATTATTCGGGCACAGGTTTTAAATTTGCTGGAGGGTCGATAGGGGATGTTTTAGGTAGTCTTTTCAACTATCTTTTACCCCTAGCGGGAATATTGATGTTTGTAATGATCATTTATGGAGGACTGACTTTAATGCTTTCTGGCGGAAGTCCGGAAGGAGTCAAAGAGGGAACAAATAAAATTGTTTTGGGCGTGGTCGGCTTTATTGTTGTTTTTGCTGCCTTTTGGATAATAAAAATAGTTGAGGCTATTTTTGGGATCCAGATTTTGTAGGTTTTGTATCTCCCCCGAACCTTCTGTTTCTGTTTTGATACTCGAGGATTGCCTTTTCCAGTTTTTTCGGTCCAAAGTCAGGCCATAGAGTGTCGGTGAAATATAGTTCTGAATAGGAAAGTTGCCACAAAAGGAAGTTGGAAACTCTTATCTCTCCGCCAGTTCTTATCACCAGGTCTGGATCTGGTTGGCCTTTAGTATATAGATATTTAGAAATAAGTTTTTCGTTAATTTTTGAGGCGGGGACACCATCTTTAATGATTTTCTTGATGGCCATAATAATTTCATCACGGCCGCCATAATTTAGCGCAACGTTGAATTTTATAATCTCGTTCTTTTTAACGATTTTGACAATTTCACTAATAGCTCTTCTCACTTTATAAGGGAAAGCCTGGAAGTTTCCTAATACAAAGAATTTAATACCTCTTTTTTGATAGTCTTGTTTTTTCTCTTTGATAATCTTTAGAAGCAGATTGAATATCCCTTTTACTTCACTTTTTGCTCTTTTTCGCCAGTTTTCCGTTGAGAGGGCATACACGGTAATATGTTTTATTCCTAAGTCTCTGCAGTGGTCAACAATTTTACTAAGGTTTTTTACTCCTGCTTCGTGGCCTTCGGTAGGAGATAAACCTCTTTTTGCCGCCCAGCGACGATTACCGTCCATAATTATGGCGATATGTTTGGGAATCTTGTTGCTGTCAAGATTATAATATTTTCCTTTTGTTTTCATTTGAAGATGTATCTTAAGTTCAGATTGCTTGCAACAGGAGAGTATGAACTCTACTGCAATGCAGTTGAGTTTTTTCCTTTAGAAAGGAGGTGATCCATCCGCTCCTTCCAGAACGGATACCTTGTTACGACTTAGCCCTCATCGCTAACCCCACCCTAGTCCCTCGGGTACAAGACCAAAGAGTTTTTAGGTGTTGTTGACTTTGCTGACTTGACGGGCAGTGTGTACAAGAGGCGAGAACGTATTCACCGGAACCTGCTGATTTCCGATTACTACCAATTCCAGGTTCATGCAGGCGAGTTGCAGCCTGCAATCCCAACTGAGACCACTTTTGATGGGATTAGCTCCACCTCGCGGTTTAGCAACCCATTGTAATGGCCATTGTAGGATGTGTGTAGCCCTGGACATAAGCGTCATGCTGATTTAACATCGTCCCTTCCTTCCTCCCCGACAAAGTGTCGGGGCAGTCCCCTGTGACACGAATAACACAGGGCAGGGGTTGCGCTCGTTACCGCACTTAAGCGAACGACTCACGTCACGAGCTGACGATAACCATGCAACAGCTGATCTAAGTTTCCAGTAAACTGAAATCGCTTTCTCCTTTCGGAGTGCTAAATGCTTAGACTTTCAAGCCCAGGTAAGGTTCATCGCTTCGTTTCGAATTGAACCACATGCTCCACTGGTTGTGCGCCTCCCCGTCAATTCGTTTGAGTTTAAACCTTGCGGTCATACTCCCCAGGCGCCTCGCTTAACGCGTTAGCTTCGCCACCCCCTCGACCCGAAGGTCGAAGAACCAGCTAGCGAGGATCGTTTAAGGCTGGGACTACCCGGGTCTCTAATCCGGTTCGCTACCCCAGCTTTCGTCCTATAGTGTCAACATAAACCTGGTCACCTGCCTTCGCTCTTGGTGTTCCTTGTTGTATCCACGGATTCCACCCCTACACAACAAGTTCCAGTGACCCCGACCTAGTTCTAGCCCTTTAGTATCTTGTCCTTTTCCTCCGTTAGGCGGAGGGCTTTAAAACAAGACTTAAAAGGCCACCTGCGGACCCTTTACGCCCAGTGATTCCGGATAACGCTTGCACCCTACGTATTACCGCGACTGCTGGCACGTAGTTAGTAGGTGCTTTTGGTTTTAGCCGAAGCTAAAATTGAGCGGTTTACGACCCGAAGGCCTTCATCCCGCACGCGGCGTCGCTGCGTCAGGCTTTCGCCCATTGCGCAATATTCCCAGCTGCTGCCTCCCGTAGGAGTAGGGCCCGTGTCTCAGTGCCCTTGTGACCGACCGTCCTCTCAGACCGGCTACCCGTCTTAGCCTTGGTAGGCAGTTACCCTACCAACTAGCTGATGGGATGCACGCCTCTCTCAAAGCGGACAGTTACGTCCTTTACCGAAATTCGGACTATCCAGGATTACTCCCGATTTCTCGGGGCTATCCTTGACTTTGAGGTAAGTTCGTACATGTTACTCACCCGTTTGCTGCTATGCCCCCGAAGGGGTTCGCTCAACTTGCATGCCTTAGGCACGCCGCCAGCGTTCATCCTGAGCCACGATCAAACTCTCAGTGATAAAACGATAAAACAAAAGACAATTAAATGTCCCCTGTTACAAGCAATCTATCCTTAAGATAGTAGTTTTTAAAAGAACAAGAAATTCTTCACAAAATCTGAAGTGAAGTTATGATACAACAAACTTAAGTTATGGTCAAGCGAGCTAGCTTGGAGTTGACTTTATATTTTGCGTGTTATAATACCTCATGCCTAAAAGAACATATCAACCAAAAAGCAAAAAAAGAAAAAGGAAACATGGCTTTCTCACTCGAATGAAAACCTTGTCTGGAAGAAGTGTGCTCAAAAGAAGGAAAGCTAAGGGAAGAAGTAAGCTGACCGTTTAAGTTTTAAATACCTATGGCTCTGCCCAAAAAATATAGACTGAGAGAAAGGAGTGATTTTCGGGAGCTGAAAAGTAAAGGGAAATCCTTTGATACACCTCTTTTTAAGGCTTTTTTTCTTAAGGATAATTCCAAGAGTCAATCTTGCTTTGGTTTTATTATTTCCAAAAAAGTGTCTTTACTGGCGGTCAAAAGAAATCGTTTAAAAAGACTGTTTTCTGAACCGATATTGACTAACTTATCTAAAGTTGGCCAAGGTTACCGAGTTCTTTTCTTAGTAAAAAGAAGTTGTTTAAAAAATGAGCGAGAGATTTCTCATTTGGTTTTAGAATCATTAAAGACAATGAGAGCACTGTCAAATGATTAAAAAACTGTTTCTGAAAACAATTTCTTTTTATCAGCGATTTTTAAATTTTAATAGTCCACTAACCAAGCATTTGCTTTCTTCAAGCTCGGCTTGTCGTTTCCGACCAACCTGTTCTCAATATTGTTATCAGGCAGTTGAACGCTATGGTATACTGAAAGGCGGTTTTCACTGCCTAAGAAGAGTAGTTCGTTGTCACCCTCTTAGTAAGGGTGGTTGGGATCCGCTAAAATAATAACTATGAATATTTGGTTTTCATTCTTACAACAGCCGGTTACAAATGCTTTAGTTGCCTTCTATCAGTTGTTCGGCAACATGGGATTGGCAATAATCGGTCTCACTTTGGCAATTAGGAGTTTACTCATTCCATTGACTTTACCGGGGATGAAAGCAGCAGACAAAATGAAGAAGCTGGCTCCAAAAATTGACAAGTTAAAGAAAAAATACAAGGAGGATAAACAAGGTTTTGCTAAAGCCCAGATGGAGCTTTATCGCCAGGCCGGGGTGAACCCTGCTTCTGGTTGCTTGCCTCAAATAATTCAGCTAATTATTTTGATTGCTTTGTACCGTGCTTTTCAAACCGTTTTAAAACCAGACGGAACAGAGGTGATTTCATCACTAAACAACATATTGTATCCAATTTTGAAGCTTCCCCTAGAAACGAACTTGCATTTAAATTTTCTCTATTTAGATCTTTCTAAACCAGATCTTTTTAAAATTTCAGGGTTACCGTCTCTTCCGGGTGTTTTTCTAATCTTGGCAGCAGTCTCCCAGTTTTTGTCTTCAAAGCTGATGATGCCGGCGGCGAAAAAAGAGGAAAAAATTGCCAAGAAGTCTGCCCAGAAATCAGATGATTTTGCCGCTGCTTTTCAAACACAATCTCTATATCTTTTCCCCTTGATGACTATTTTTATCGGTTATACTTTTCCCTCAGGACTGGTTCTTTACTGGATGACTTTTTCGGTATTTACATTAGTTCAACAACTACTAGTTAGGAAGTACTCAAAAAAGAATTAGTTTTTTAAAAATTTTTACAATGGAAAAAGATACAAAAATAAACAAAGACAAATTAGCAATGATTGAGAATTTGGCTAAGAATCTTTTAGATAAACTTAAAACTGGTAAATATAAAATTGAGGTTGTTGATGATGCGGAGAACGAACTAATTCGCGTTTTGATCACTCTTGATGACCCAGGGGTAATGATCGGTTTTAAAGGAAGAACGTTAGCATCTTTTCAATTGATCTTGGGATTAATGGCCAATGCTTCTTTAGGCGATTATCAAAGAATATTGGTTGATATTAACAATTATCGCCAAGAGCAGGACGAAAGACTCAGGGCGGTTGCCTCCCAAGCCGCCGAAAAGGCAATAGAGACTGGCCAAGAGGTTAGGTTATTGCCAATGACTCCTTATGAGCGCCGCTTAATTCATATGACTCTTTCCGATGATCCGCAGATAGAGACTTTTTCCGAAGGAGAGGGGTCATCGAGACAGATAGTTATCAAGCCAAAGCAATGAATTTAAAAATCTTTACTGATGGGGGGGCGCGAGGTAACCCCGGGCCTGCCGGTGTTGGCGTTGTAGTCAAGGATGGAACAAAAGTAATTTTCCAAGCAAGCAAGTTCATCGGTAAAACAACTAATAATGTGGCGGAATATCAAGCAATGATATTGGCGCTTGATTGGCTTTTAGAAAATGAAAAAAGGCTTTGTGTTGACAGGGTTGATTTTTATTTTGATTCCGAGCTTTTGACCAACCAGATGAACGGTAGCTATAGGGTAAAAGCACCTCACTTAAAAGATCTTTATTTACAAGCGAAAGAAAAAGAAGGAGTTTTTGGTTGTTCTATCTTCTATAACAGTCTTCCAAGAGAAATGAATTCTGAAGCTGATGAATTGGCAAATCAGGCAATGGATGGTGCGCTTTAAAATAGTGCTAGTTGCCCAACTGCTTCCGACTTGGTTAAAATAAATCAATGTCAGAAAAGCCCTTAGTTAGAATAGATGTTTCTTCTAATTTGCCTCAAGCGGTGGTTTTTGGAGCGGATACTTTCATTGGCAAAAACTTCGTCAACAAACTTATCGAGAATCAGCTTGCTGTTTTGGCGGTAGTGAAGGAAGAATCGGGACAGAACTATCCTGATGGGGTTTTAGTAGTCGGTTTTGATGATTGGTCAAAATTAGAAAAAAAAGCCGATTACGTAATTGATTTTTGGCAGGTTGATGAGGCGGTGAAGCTGGCTGTAGAGCAAGGGGCAAGACTTTTAACTGTTGTTGATATTGAGAAAAAAAGTAGAAAAATCGATTCTGGCTCTAGACCCGGAGGTTGGCGACTGATAAAGACGGGTTTTGTTTATGGTCCAGACGATAGTTCAGAACCGCCCACTTTCTTAAATAGAATATTTATTCAGGCGGTTTTAAACAAGTCAATAAGTATTCCTTTTTCTGAAGAAGGTAGAGTTTTTCCCATTTACATTGACGACCTTTGCCAAGCCTTGGCAAAGTCGTTATTTGTTTCCGGTATAGAAAAAGACGAGCTTTTTATTTTTGGTAAGTCCTTAGGGTTGGCAAAACTCTTGAAACTTATTGAAGGACAGGCTCAAAACAACAAAGAAATAAAAGTTGACGCTGGATTGGTTTTGCCGGAAATAGATTCTCACCAACAGATACAGGAAAGCTGGCAGTGTTTAGACTGGAGTCCGGAAACAAGTATCGAAGAGGGTGTAGTCAAAACTGTCCAGTTTTTATTCCAGAAAAAAGAAGATGGAAAATTAGATGATCTTTTGCCTGAGGTAGAGAATAATCTTAGCGATAGCAGTTTTGAGCAGGAAGAACCAAAGGTTGTTGCTGAGCCGAAGGTTGAAGAAGAACAAACTACCAAGAAAATAGAGAAAGATTATTGGCAAAAAAAAGAGCCAAAAAAAGCTACTCCCAAGAAGCCAGTATTAGTGGCTAAAGAAGTTGAGGACGAGATGGTGATTGTTGAAGATGAGTTTTCTTCTTTAGATGATCAAGAAGATATTATGCCAATGGTTAGTAAGGAAGATAAACCAAAAGAAGAGCCTCAAGAGGCAAAAAGAGAGAAAATCTTGGAGACAAAACCAAAAACAAAGCCGCCCACAAAAAGAATTTTTGGCGCTTCAGTTTTAACAATTCTATTTTTAGTATTGCTTTTGGCAGGAAATACTATAGGGACGATTTTTAACATTGCAATTGGCGGTGTTGAACTAAAAAGGTCGGTTAATTTACTTAAAACACAAAAGTTCGCTGAGGTAGAAAAGGTGGCTTTGGGAGCAGAGAGGCGCTTCTCTAGAGCGACTGAACTAGCAACAAAACGAACCTCTCCGGCGTTTTTCCAGATATCTCAAGCTGGCAAAAAGGCGAGTCGATCCGTTCTAATATCCTCCAGGTTGGGCTGGCGGGCACTGGCGATTTCCAGGGGGGTTTTTCAGGGAAGCGATATTGATCTTTCTCAAGAAAAAAACGATATCGCTATGCAGATAGAGCAACTGTCTTGGCAGTTGGGATTATTGGAAGCAGACCTTTCTGGTCAGTGGTCATTCATTCCTGGTCGTTGGGCGAATCTTCCCAAAAAGTACCAGGAAAAAGTATCTCAGATGAGACTAGGATTAGAAAAAACATTAGAGATTATTGATTCTTTAGATTGGATTTTGGCTGACGGTGAACAAAGACAGTTTTTGGTTCTGCTCCAAAACAATACTGAGCTAAGGCCGACAGGAGGATTTATTGGTTCCTTTGCTCTCCTGAATTTTTCTGATGGTCAGCTGATTAGTTTTGATGTAAAGGATGTTTATAGTGCTGACGGGCAGCTAAAGGGCCATGTTGAACCGCCAGCGCCAATAAAGGAGATTTTGGGTGAGGAGTCTTGGTATCTTAGGGACAGCAACTGGAACCCTGATTTTCCTAAAAGTGCCCAAAACGCCGAGTGGTTTATCGAAAAAGAAATGGGGATAAAACCTGATGGGGTGATTGCTTTCAATCTTACAGCAGCCCAGAACATTGTCGGCAGTTTAGGAGAAATATACCTGACTGATTTTGACGAAAAGATTAACAAAGAGAATCTTTTTGAAAGGGCAGAATTTTATTCAGAGACTAATTTTTTTCCTGGATCGACCCAAAAAGCCTCCTTTTTATCGGTCTTAGGTAAACAGCTTTTTGAAACGATTAGAACTGCTTCTCCGGCCGAATACTTAGGGATAGCTTCGGCAGTTTTTAATTCTTTAGAACAAAAAGAAATTCTAATCTGGACGAATAATCAGAATCTAAATAGCGGTCTTCTTGCCAACAATTGGGATGGAAGAATAAAAAACATTGCCGCTGCCGAAGAAGGAGTCTTTTCCGATTATATTTTTCCAGTTGAGGCAAATTTAGGGGTAAACAAGACTAACTATTTTTTGCGCCGAAGCATTGAGGAGATGATTGATATCAAGCCTGAAGGGAGAATTGACCATATCCTAAAGATTAATTACGAAAACACTGCTCAAAGCAGTAATTGGCCAGGGGGGGATTATAAAAACTATTTAAGAATATATCTTCCAGCTCTTACTGAGCTTGGAGATGTATATATCTATGATCCTTTGGTTGCAGGAGATACCAAAAGACCATTTTCTGAAGATCAGATAGGACAAGTAAATGACGAAGGCAAGGAGATTGTTTCTTTTCTTGTAAAGGTCCCAGTATCTTCAAGAAGAACTGTTGAAGTTCATTTCTCTCAAAATGTTGAGATTGGTAACGGTAATTGGAAGTATTTGAGATATTTTCAGAAACAGTCTGGTTTTGGATCAACTCCATTAACAATTTTGGTTTCTTATCCTGATGGTTGGCAGCCTTTGCAGGTAAATCCGGAAGCGGCTTCTGAACAAGGGTCTTTGCTTTTTAGCAGACAGTTGGATAGTGATATTCCGTTTGGAATTGAGTTTGGTAAATAATTTAACCGGTAAATTTTTTAGTCTTCGCTCTTACTTCGTTTATTACCGTCGTTAAAATGTCTTGCCATTGGTCCTCGAAGAGTGAATATATATTCTCAAAAAGAAGAATTGCCTTTTTCTCGTTAACATTGTCCTTTTCCGGTAAACCAGCTAGAACCTGTTTCCAAATTCTTGTTAGCCCGGAGACGGAGAAAAGCAAATTTTCCGATTTAAAAGGATTGAAAAACTGATCGACTATTGTTTTAACTTCATCTTTTTTCTTGTGAAAAGCTTTTGATAAAACATCGGAAATTTTCTCGAGATTAGCTTCTGAGTGTGCCTTTGCCAAATCATTGATAAAATTTTTCTTGTTTTTTAAGAGGTAAAGGTCAACTCCAGACCAAAGATAATTATGAAGTCTGGCTGTTTCGGCAGTTTTTAGATCTATTGAAGAACAGTCGGCAATTTTCTCAGATAAACTTCTTTTAAGTTCCGGCCTTCCGGTTAACAACCAGTTCTCTATTTCCGGATTAAATCTGTCAGCTCCGTATTTGACAGAATGACAAATCATTCCAATAGCAAGTCCTATCTTATCGGGATGATTTTTTCTTAGAAAGGTCAAGAATTTTTCCCCTCCCTCATGAATCTCATCAAATTTAAAAACAGAAACGGAGGCAAAAGGGAAAATGTCGGGAAGATGAGAGCCGACGGCCAGATAACTATTCATTTTCCCCCACGTTTTGAAAGCTACATAAGGATGGCCGATAATGTTCACTAAAGTTTTACCACGTTAAAAAGCATTGATTTTAAGTGAATCGCTCCTGGGGCGCGGAGATTAAAAATGCTTTTAAAAAGTTCTCCGTTAAAAGCAAATTCTCCTTTGTCGGTTTGCACTCTTACGTTTGCAGTTACTCCGTCCCCGGAATAATCAATATTAACGTTGTTGATTTGCGATACCGGCCCACCATGCTTGGCTGATTGATTTCTTACCTCATCTTTTGACCAGGTATCGGGAACAGTGCCCCAACAAGAATCTGTTTGAGAGAGGTGGCCCAAGGACCCCTGGTCATTCTTATACACAATCATTGCATTAACCAGGTCGGCAAACTCATCCTGGTTCATCCAGGGGCTTGACCGGTCACATGATTTTCCCGATCGGGTTTTATACCAGCCTTTATAAAACCAGGGAGAACCGCTTACTTTCTCATACGCCTGATCTGGCCAGCAGCCCTGATTGCCGCAGCTGGTATCCCACAGGGCATTGGTAGTGTGGCCTAGGGTGGTGTACGAGTAGATCGCCCCTCCTGCAGTTGAGGCGTACCAGGTGGAAATTATTTCTCCGGTTTGATTGGAGACGACAATTTTCCCTTTAGTATCGCTAACAGCCTGCCGCCATGTGTCGGGGGTGTTAGAAGCTTTACTTGAGTTATAAACCTGACAGGCTTCGGTAGTGCAAATGCTTTTTTGGATCGACTGGTTGCTCATTCTCCAGCCGGTGTATGAAAGAGCGTAGCTTCTGGCGGCAATTGCCTGGGCTTTCAAAGCCTCCATGCCACCCTTATCTCCCCAGGAGGAAGGCATCTCGGCGATTCCCAATAGATAGTTGTCCTCAAATGGCAAGCTACCAACACTGGTAGCGATTGATCCCGGTGAACTTATGGTTTCTACTCTTATGT
>Ga0210057_1000633_pt1 | contig 57450 bp, 74 predicted proteins | sample CryGeyCG2114_010_2_FD_183968 | JGI IMG/M metagenome (GOLD analysis project Ga0210057, IMG submission 183968) | Groundwater microbial communities from aquifer - Crystal Geyser CG10_big_fil_rev_8/21/14_0.10 (SPAdes) (version 2) | ecosystem: Environmental > Aquatic > Deep subsurface > Groundwater ...
AATCGAAAGAAAGATAAAGTTCTCCTTCTTTTATGTATTTATTATTAATGTTCTTCCAATCTGCCATCGTATCACCAATACTATGGCAGGAAGAACATCTTTATCTAATTATTCATGCAACAAAGGAGAAAACTCATAAAATTTCTAGACTTGTCAAAGCACTCTGCCTTCTATCCGATTTAGCAGCAAAGTACCAAAAAAAATATCTATTCCAAAACTTCCAAAACTCTTGCAGAAATCTTAGCTTTTCCGCCTGTCGGGTAAGCTAATTCTTTACTGCATACTAAACATGGAACAACTTGAGATGCGTTGCCAAAGATTATCTGCTCGTTCTTGCACTTGGAACATCTTACTTTGATAAATTTACTTTTTGTTTCCATTTTTATACAAACTCCACTCTCTTAGCTCTTATTCCATAAGGCTGAGAACTTACTTTCTTGCATTCATTGCAAGTATATCTTAAATCTGTCTTTTTAGTGTTCTTAGCGCCTGTTCTCTTAAATTTTGTAACCGCAGGTTTAGAATATCTGCCATGACCGCCTGTTCCCCTCGCCTGACCTCTCTTCATAGCTCTATATTTTGAGCCTCTGCTTAATGAGCTTGCAGTCTTCCTTTTATTCTGAGATACTTTCTGCTGAGTATGTTTTTTGCAATTTTTACATAATCTCTTCTTAGTTTTAGGAATCTTCATCGTTTAGTCTTTAGAAAGCAGATTATTTATAAAGGTTTCTGAACAAGTTTTTCCCACTACAATAAAGACAATCCAGCTGTAACATTGTCAATCCTTTCCTGTCCATCAGGACCTATACCTACGCAAGTTTTTGTTCCTGGAGCAATAACTGTCCTGCCTGCATCTGTTATCAGTGAAACCGTCAACCCTTTATCTTTAGCTGTCTGGAAATATTTGACCAACTCATTCTCATCCTTGACTTTCAACACTATCTTAGCCATACCTTCAGATCTCCATTTCTGGACAATTTCTGGATCAGACTTTAAAACTGCTTCAACAGATGCATGGCTCGCCTGAGCGGCTAACTTACCCTTCGGAAGCTTCAAGTCCTGACGGACGAGAATAACTTGTTTGTAATTTGTCACAAGCGTAATAGAAATAAAGAGTATAAAAAAGTATTGAAATTATTTCCCAACTTTCCATTCTTTCTCAAATAAACTGGAGAAATAATTTACAAAGTAAGGAGCTTCAATCCAGACAGCGCAGTCGTAACTCTTATGAACTTTCTCATCATCCGTCAAGAACAACAATAATTCTTTTCCATCGATAAGACAAAAACGAGCATTATTGCTCTTGTTTGATTTAACCTTTGCAAAAGCAGAAAAACTTTTCACGGTTTCTTTGTCAGGATTTCCTGGAACAGATATTTTTATGTCTATGCCGCTCTTGGCAGCTTTTTTCAGCTGAGCTGCAAAAGTATCATGTTTACGTAAAAAGCCATCATTTGAAGTCATCAAAGTTATGCTATGTTTGGCATTCTTGATCATAGTCAAAAGATGTTCATAGACTTTATCTCTTCCTCTGAAAGATCCTGATCTGTCAGTTGGATCAACAAGCTTAACACCTTCCTGATGTAAAGAATTCAATTCTTCCAGAATTTCGGATTCTTTCAATTGTGAAAGAACTTTACTCTTGTGTTCTGCTTCTTCAAGAACTTTTTTCTTGACTCTGCCTATGACTTCGGTAGGTGACACAGCCAAATATTTTATCGGTTTCCCAACTTTTACAACGATAAACCCTTTCTTTTCTAAACTTTCAAGAACATCGTAAGCTCTCGATCTTGGAACATTAGAAATGTCCGAAAGTTCTCCTGCAGTTGATACCCCTCTTGACAGCAGAGCTATCCATAATTTTCTTTCATAGGAATTCAACCCAAAATCTTTGAGTTTATCCAAAAATTCTTTTTGAACGATCATAGTTATGCATTCCTCCCAGGAATTTAGGTAAGTTCACACAACTATCACCAAATAACAAAGAACCCCTCATTATATCCACTATGAGCTAATTTCTTTATAAAACTTTCGTAAGTTAGTACTATACAGTAGTTATATCTCTTGTTGCTGTGCCAATACTATGCTTAATCCACAGTAAATAATCTACTGTCATTTACTACAAAAATTCCTATTCTGGCTCCTGCATCAAGCCACCCGTGAGCATAATTCAAAGCAGCGAAAGCTAGAACATAATCTTCTTTTTCCCTAAGGAAAAATTCTGCATCTTGAAAATATCTGGAAGCCATGTCAAAAAAGTCTTCCGCCTGCTCAATTCTTAATTTGTCGAAGGAATCTTTAACTTTCTCTAATGCTTCCCGCGTTATAGAAAAATAGTTGTCTAATTTCTCTTTGGTGATTATATGATTCATCTTTAAATGAAAAAAAATTAAACTGAAACAGGTCTTTTAACCGTAATAGGCAGAACGCCTTCTTCGAACTCTTTCAGAGCGATCTCGATAGTGTCAAAATTCAGTTTTTCTAAATCTGCCTGAGACAATTTTACAAGGAAAGGAGCCCCCATGGAAAGTTGTAAAGCTCTTGAACCGATCATTCTAGCTTTTTCATACTTAGTAAAATCAGTTATTTCTTGTTGATTTTTTGTTTGAGTCATTTTTAGTTATTTAGAGCCTTATTTAGCTCCTCTCTTAAAAATTTTGCCTTTTCTAAGGCCAAATCAACCATGATTCCAATCTCTTCAATCGTAAGCGGTGAATCTCCGCCTTTCTGTAAAGCAGAGATTGTCCCATTAGAATCTGAAGCAACAGTTAACCTTGCTTCATAAGAATGTTCTTCCTGACTTGTTGGATCGACCAGTAAAACCCCATTTAGCTTATACACAGTTATTGGTAATGGTTCTTTCGTTAATGGTAAAGGAAGGTCAGTTTTTTTCTTATAGTCTATAGCCCCTGTTTCTGGGTCTACGACAGGAAACTTAGCTGACTTCAAAGCAGCTAGAACAGCAAGTCCAGCAGCGTCAAACAGATTTCCATCATCATTTATACTGATAAGATCGATGGTGACAAACCAAGCCTTTTCGCCTGGCTCAATACAAAGCTTCTTCATATCAATAGCTTTAGCTTCCCTTATCCCTCTGTCAGTGACTCTAGCTAATTCAATAGCTTTCATGCCTGGAGGTCCAGGCTCATATTCCGGACTTGACATCGGAGTCAGTTCAGCATTAATCATGATACCTCCCTCGTCAGGAGTATCGTTGTAAGGTTTTTCTATAGATAATTTAACACCAGCCATGACCACAGTCTGTCCTATCTGAACTTTAGAAGAACCTTCTGCAGTCCAGGAAATGTTTGTCTCAATCTTGATCGGACTTCTGAACTCGGTAAATGAACGCTGGTCTAATCTTTTATTCTCTTTTGCAAGAGCTGAAATTGTTTCTTTGTTTAAAGTCATTTTTTATCCCCTTTGGTAAATTTTTCTTTAAGCGCATTTACCTGCACCTGGTAAATCTTCTCAGTAGCGTCTTTAGCCATCTCCAGTGATGAAAGCAGATCTTCTTTGGATATCTCGCCGTCCATCTGCAGCAAAGAAACTTCCTTGCTGTTATGCAGCATGGCAACTGGTATGTCGGACACTATGGCTGGATAAGATTCCTCACTATAATCCAGATCTGCAACAACAGTTCCATCTACCTGGCCTACAGCTACAGAGCTGACCATGTCTTTCATAGGTATACCTGCATCTGCCAGAGCCATTGAGGCTGCTGAAATAGCTGCGCATCTTGTACCTGCATCTGTTTGAGGAAGTTCAACAAATACGTCCACAACTGAATTAGGAAAATCGTACAGGTCAACAACTGGCGCCAAGGCATGTTCCATGACCATAGCAATCTCTTGAGCTCTTCTACTTCTTCCGGGCCTGATTCTTTCGCCAGAACCTGAGAAAGGCATCATTGTATAATGGCATCTCAAGATCCCTTTTTTTGGATTTGCCAAAAATCTAGGGTAGATCTCCCTAGGTCCATAAACAGCAGCAATGGCCCAGGTCTTACCGATCTTGAATGAAGCTGATCCTTTAGCATTTGGTACAACTCCCACCTTAGCTTCCATAGGTCGCAGTTCTTCTATCTTACGACCATCGTTTCTTTTTGTGTAGACCATATTAGTTGTCCACCTCTCTGCTAAATTTTTTAGGTTCTTCCGCCTGATCATTATTTTCAGCTTGGAAATTTCCAAGATCAATTTTGTTCTCTTCAAGGAATTTTTCCATTTTTTCTGTCAAACCTTCCAGATGGGATTTTTCTTCAATAAGCTTGATAGCTTTCTCCGCAAGAAATTCACCTTCAGGGAAACCTTTCAACCAGATCAAACCATTTTGACCTACGGTGATGTTGCATCCGGTCTTATCCTTGATCAATGAGATCATGCTTCCCTTCTTGCCAATCACCCGAGGCACTTTCTGACTGTTGATCCTGATAATTCTACCACCAGAAATCTTGTATAATCCTGGTTCTTTCATGGTAAGATCAATCAGGTTTTGCGAAGTAACATTGGTTATTTTCACCACGACAAAATCGCCAATCGCTAAAATTTTACTTAAGTCTTCTTCCTTTTTGATAAATCTTGATGTAGCATCTTTCACATTCAACATCGCTGTGTATGCAGTGTCTGTATCAACTCTCCATCCACTGAAAGCGATGTCAGTAACTTTGCCTATGATCTTGTCTCCTGGTTTAGGCGCATAAGGTCCAGATAGAGGTGTTATCTTCACAACTCTTCCCGAAACAGATACCAAGCCCAGAGACTTAGAATAAATCTTCTCATTCTCCCTGTAGGTATTTTCACCAGGAAGATAATCCATACCCTCAGCCAGTGTTTCACCAGGAATCACTATGGCTCTTTCCTTTACTAATATATTACTCATTTTTTCTTATCCGCATTATTATATGTTTGTTAGAGAAATCTCGCGGACCTCCATTTTTTTCTCTCTTCTACCTAAAATAAGAGATTTATTTAAAAGGTTTTTGGTAGGAATTTGGAGAAAGTGTACTTAAAGTAAATGAAGCTACTAATCAAGAGTCAACTTCGCGATCTCCCCCATCATGTTCTTGTAAATTAATGAAACTGCAATAAGGAGTAGTTTTTAATAATGATGGTAAATACCCCCATTGTTTTGTGATATGGGAGAGCCCTATTTTGACAAGAATGCGATTATTGTTTCTAAATTCTTTCATAATCGTTTCATAAGCTCTTGTGTCTCTAATTTCAAACCACTTTTTCATCATTCTCTCAGCGTTATTACGGAACAAGTTATAATCTTTAAAATCCTCATCCTCCAGAAAAAATTCTTCTAAAGTTGTAACTATCTCTTTTGTTTCTTTACAGGCGCGGATTATGTGGTTAGCATTATATTCATCATGGTAAGAGTAATCCTTAGCTAAGAATTCTTCGGCCGCCTTTAACCTCTTATCAGAAGTAATCTGCTCTTTTCTTTCTTGAAGAAATTCCTGCAACCTTTTGTATAAATTCCAGTATTTATTGAATTTTAGTTTATGTAGAAATGAATGTTTTTCGTCTCTTGATAAGTCACAGCCTCGAACACGGATGCCTAATTTATCAACATCATCAATCAATTCGTAGAGTTCTGGAGAATTATACCCTGGTCTCCATTGATCCTGAAAACCTTGCCTTACTCCTTTATAATAAGTGTCGTCAGGAGAATAGCCTTCTATTAGCACAACATTAGGCTGGATGAGGTGAATAACTTCACTAGTAGGAAGAAGACGTTTCCCTCCCCTAATAGCGAGATACCATTCTCCGTCAGGATTTTTTATGCTATAATTATGTATTAGACCGCATAGGAACAAATTGGTTCCTTGATGCCGCGCTGCCTCGATTTCTTGATAAATTCTATCGGCGTTCATTTGTGCCAAAGTTGTAAGAGCCATTTGTGCGTCAGAACATGACCAGTTATAAAACTAATCGAAAAAAATCACTTCATCTCCACTACAACTTCTCCATGCGTCATTGAATTCAGCTTTTCAATAATTTCCTGCGCTAATCCGGCAGGAATTTCTATAACTACTTTCCAGTCGCCGTTGCTCAACCAATCTTCTTTCAGAGTCTTGGAATTGTTTTTAACAAACTGGTATAATTTGCCGGAATACTGAGAAGGAACTACAACCGTCAATTTCTTCTGTTCAATCTTGATTGGGATTATAGGTCTTAGCTTGGAAACTATATCGTCAAACTGCTCCTCGACAGTTTTATTATAATCAAGCTGGATCTTTCCCTGCTCTAATGCTGCTTCAATTCGCGCGGCTGGATGAGGCAGTCCAGTTTTAGGATCCACTGCATTACGATAGATCATGTTGACCAATTTACGGAATTTCTGTTCTCTTTCCGCAGATCTGTGTTCAGAAGTTGCCTGTATCTCTCCGTGTTTAATAATCATCTCGGCTATCTTATTAGTATCCAAGGTCTTGAAGGCTTCTTCTAACTCTTTTTGCCCAGAGATAAATCCTTTCTTGGCATCAGTGAAAATCTTATCCGCCAATAATACTTCTGAGAGATCATTTATCTTTCCGTTCTTATAATCAAGAGCCTTGTCCGGATCAACTGAAATCTCAAAGTTATGGCCAAACTTCTTTATCCTGGCGATGTTTATTTTGTCTGACATTTTTCTTCTACATTTTTCTTTAACAGTTTGATATATAATTGAAACTGCAATGCTGCTTCCTTCCAATCCTTACCGTTAACTGGAGTTCCATAATAAGCCACCCCGTTACGCTTGGTTCTTATTCTTTCAAAGAAATTCCAGTCCAGCTCCAATTTGGGATATTTTTGACAAAGGTAAGCAAACATACATAGATGATTTCTTGATTTAACCTTGTCCAGCAGCAAAAATGCTTCTATCAACAAATGCAGAACATCGTAATGCATCTTGTAAGTTGAATTCCATAATTTTTCGTCCAATAAGCTTTTGGCAGCTTTCCATTGTTCATCAGCTATTTCAAGCATAGATTTAACTCTATCAAGATTAGATTCAAGAAGGAATATTATGCTGCCATCTGCCATGCATTTACCATAAGCTTCCGTATCTGTTATCTCTTTAGGCAATGGCTTTCACCTCTACTGGAATATTCCCTTTAACCATATATCCATTAAGAATGTTATTTAATAAGGCAGGATTGTACTGCTTAAGTTCTTGCTTATTTTTACAGCCAAAAAACTGTATTTCTCTCCCTAACTTCAACCAATATTTTCCTAACTCCAATTCTTCAGCATTACCATAGACAAAAATATCAATATCACTTTCCTTATACCAATCCCCTCGAATCATGCTTCCAAAAATTATTACTGCCTTAGCTTGTTTTAACGACGACAGATGTTGTAAAAAACCGGTAGAATGAAATTTCTGCAAAGCAAATAGCTTCTTAGAATTAATATAGTAAGCAGAATCGTACTGCGCGATATAATGAGGCATCTTTCCTCGTGGTTTAATACGTTTGATAAGACCTTCTTTCAGCAATCTTTTCAGCCATTCATTAGTTTGCGCTCTGCTTAATCCTGACTCTTTCAAGAGCTGTTCAAAATGCCATTGTCTTGTCGGATAGTCAAAGAACAATTCTTTGATAGCTTGGTTCATCTTCATTTTAGTATGGTTAAACCACACTATTTTTATAAAGGTTCCGCTGAAATTATAATAAAGCTGTATAGTCAAAGAAATTGGATAAGAAAAAAAGCTAAAGACCAAGAGCGGCCCTAAGAGCAGTCTCGTAAGGTTTAAAGGATTTGTCTAAAACTTTTAACTCCATTTCCTTCCCAGAGTAGTGCAACTCCCCCACTTTTGTTTCTCCTTCGTAGAATGCAACGCGACCAGGAGGAAGGGTTGAAAAACTTTCTGTTTTATTACCGCTAAAATCGTCTCCAAAATCGCCATTATCTTCTATTTTAGGTTGTTCAAACTTTGCTTCAATGCCTCCCAAATTAACAGTATGCAAAGCAGAGGCAACTAAACTTCTTCTTGCCAAATAATCATCTGTTGGACTTCCCATTTTTAGTACTCCTGTTTAAAATACTTAACTATAATTTACTTCATCAACCTTTTCAGATCGTCGTTGCTTAACTTGGTGAATCTCTTATCATCAACTTTAACGAAAGCAGCATCAACCCTGTCAAAATTGAAATCACCTTTAAGGAAATCTTTCAGCAGACCAACGCCCATCTTAAGCCCTTCTTCCACAGACATATTTGGTTTATACTTTTTTTGCAGAAGCGGATCCAATTCAGCTTCGCCTTCTCCTATGACTGCCGCCCTATATTGAAAATATAATCCGTATGGTTCAGTTAAAAATAATTTTACTTCCCCGTCTTCTTCAACCCCGCCAACCAGCATCGACACGCCGAAAGGTCTTAACCCAGCAGATTGTGTACATATCTGTTTAAGGTCGCACATGTCTTTAACTATTGAAATTATGTCAATCTTCGAATCGTAAGTTACCGCATGCTGCTGGGCTTTCAGCTGCGACCTGTCAACCAAAACACGAGCATCAGAGATGATGCCTGCTGCTGTAGCCGCGATATGATCATCGATCCTGAACATCTTTTCAATAGCTTCAGGAACCATCAGTTTTGATGTCACTCTCTTGTCAACAACAAGAACTACTCCGTCCTTACAGGCTATGCCCAGCGCAGTTGAACCCTGCTTAACTGTTTTCTTAGCATATTCTACTTGTAACAGCCTCCCATCTGGAGAGAACATAGTTATGGAACGGTCATAACCCATCTTGTCAATCATTTGCTTATTTGGATTCATTTTTCTTAACACCTCGTAAATCGTAAAATAATATACTCATAAATATTTGCTTGCTTTCTTCAGCGTACCTGATGTAGTCAAGGACTTAATGTTTATGGGAGTACTTTTAATCTTTTTGCTTAACATCATGGCAGCTTTAAGCTCATCAACGTATTGATGGTTTATCTTGAATATAAATTTATTGTTTTTATATTTATCTTTTATCAGCATAGGAGACGCTTTTGCCAAACCCAACTGCCCAAAGAAGAGCAGCAACGCCTTCTCGACTTCTTCCTTAACTTCAAGAAAAGTAAATTTTTTATCTGAAAGAATTTCAAAAACCACATATCTTTTTTTCTGCTTCAGTGAAGGCAATAGTTTCATGCAACAATTGTAGGTTAGAAGTTTATAAAATTTTGCTAATCAAGTACGTATATGGTGATGTTAAGTTGATGGCAGCCAGAGTGTGCGGCCTGCTAGCAAACTAGCTTTGCTAGCTTGCATGTCGGCACTTCTGCGCTTCGGTTACCGACTTGTGAGCAAGCAGAGCTTCGCTCACTTGCATGTCGCTGGTGTACCACCATCCTCAGCTTACAATTTGTGCAGCAATATCAGATACTCACAGAAGGTCGTCCATCAACTTAATACATTAAAAGGACGATAGCTCCGCACTTTAGTGCGGAGTATCAGCCCTTTTATGTCACAAAGTGCGGGGATTAGAAAGCGTCTCTTTTCAAGCCTCGCCTTTTAAGGCGAGGTGAGGCGCTTTCCCGCACTTTCATGACATTCTTTCAAACGAAACGTATATAAGTTCCTCTCTTATACTAAGTTATAGGAGGTTAATCTTGAAAGATGTTTAGTAGTATGTGCATAGCTCGTTCGCCTGCTCGTGTTTACGTAAATCGCAGACGAGCACCTTTTGCTGTCTCACGAATACAATTTGACTCACTGGCCAATTGGCGCTATGCACATACGTTTGGTAAATTTTTTTCTCAGAATGAAAGTTAAAACTCTTATAATAGTAATTGTAACTCTTTTCTTATTAGTTCCTTCCCTTAATGCCTTAAGTCTCAGCGGCATGAAACTTAGTCCTATAATCTTCAGGCCTGGGCTTAACATCAGCAATCATTATACCATAACTGATACTGATAAAGAAGTTAATGTTAAAGTTGGCGGTGACTTAGAAGAGTATATCCATATAACTGAGGTCGTTAACAATGAGTTTGATCTGATCATTAATTTCCCGCAATATATCACTCCAGGTAAGTACAGGTTTGGCTTGACTGCGGAAGAGATTCCATCCGGATCTGACGGCGGGATAGGTTCTTTGATTTCTGTCAGCAAGCAATTTGTAGTAGAAGTTTATACTTTTGACAAATATATTGACATATCTTTGGATGCTCCCAGTGTCAATGAAGGTACTCCTGTAAATTTCAGGTTAAGTGTATCCAGCAAAGGTTATCAGGATATAGATTCTATCAAAGGGGAGATAACAGTATCTAATGGAGGAAACGATACTATCGGGAAGGTTAGTACTGAAGAAAAATCTTTGAATGCTTTAGCTTATGAAACTTTAACTGCTGTTTTTGAAACTAAAGGACTCCCTGCCGGCGAGTATTCTGCTGAGGGTGTAGTTTTCTATGACGGCGAACAGAAGACTGCCAAAACTAATTTTAGAGTTGGTCAGATGGATCTGGTACTTAAGAATTACACCTCAGAAGTTAAAAAAGGTTTCTCGGACTATACCATGACTGTCGTAAACAACTGGGGCAACGAATTAGGAAATGTTTATGCCAAATTATTTGTTGAAGGAAAAGAATTATTGCATACTCCCACGATTCTGCTAAAACCTTGGGAGGAAGGAAATTTAAAAGGGATCATTAAAGTTGATAAAGAGCCGGGTATATATCCTGCGGAGATAGAACTTTTTTTTGAAGGAGAGAGCAGGAAAGAACAGGTTGAGTTAAAGGTTGTTGAGGAAGAGGAGGGAAGCAGTTTTTTGATTCCGGTCATTTTATTAATAATAGCTGTTCTGCTTGCAGGAGCAGTATTATTATTAAAGAAAAAAATCAAAAACTCAATCGCCCCAAGGGGCGGGGTATGATGTGATAAAGTTAAGCACTAATCTCATTGAGTTTTTGGTCATGCCTATTACCAAACTACCGCAAGCGGCGGGTATAGTCATAAATCAAAATTTTGACAAGGAAAAAGAAAGATGAACTTGAAGATTAAGATATTATTCTTGTTATTCTTGCTAATTTTAATTACCGGCTGTGTTGGAGAGATTCCATGTACGACCATCGATGAAGCGGCTGCTTCGATTACTGTAGAGAGAAGGATGCTGCCGATTGTCGGTTTGAATGCTGACAAGGACAGCCTCAATTTTGGGGTGGTTTCTCCCACGGCTTCAGTGAAACGTTCCATCAATGCGCAGTATTCAAAGAGAGCTGACGTTTCCGTGAAAGCTGAAGGGGTTTTTTCTGATTGGGTGAATATTGAACCTGCTGAATTTTCTTTGGATGGAAATGTTCAGAAAGTAACTTTTACGGTTGACGTTCCTTCCAATGCTGCTGAAGGTATTTATACTGGCAGGATGAAGTTTTGTTTCAGGGAGTGATTTGTCAACATTAATCCAAAACTTTTATAAATAACCTTCAATCCAAGCAATAAACCGTTAATACTACAGGAAAGAGCCAAAAATTCCTCTTAGGAATTTAATGCTGATGTAGGAGGTAAATATGGATAAAGTAAAAGTTCAAAAAGCGCTTGAAGCATTAAAGAATCAACCTAAACGTAATTTTTCTCAATCTTACGATCTAGTTATCAATCTGAAGAACCTAGTAATAAAACAAAATCCTATTGATTTCTTTGTAAACCTTCATTATCCTAAAGGCAAGAAGATCAAAGTTGCGGCTTTCGTGGACAAGCTTTTAGCTGATGAAGCCAGCAAATTCTGTGATTTGACCATCGTTGAGGCTGAATTTGGGAAATATGATGACAAGAAATCTTTGAAAAAATTAGCTGATGAGTATGATTACTTCATCGCTCAGGCAAATTTAATGCCAAAGGTTGCAGCAGCTTTCGGTAAGGTGCTGGGAACGAAAGGAAAGATGCCTAACCCTAAATTAGGATGCGTAGTTCCTGCTAATGCTAACCTGAAACTTTTAGTCGAAAAATTAAATTCAACGATAAGATTAGCTGCTAAGAAAGGAACAAACTTACAGGCTATGGTCGGTAAGGATGACCAGCCTGATGAACAGATAATCGATAATGTTTTAACAGTCTATCAGGCTGTATTGAAACAGCTGCCAAATGAAGGGCAGAACATAAAAGATGTCATGCTTAAATTAACAATGAGCAAGCCAGAGAGATTATAAAAATGGTCAGTGAGAAAAAACAACGACAGGTACAAGGACTTGCAGGCGAGATAAAAAGTTCTCCGATCGTAGCTGTAGTTAACCTGCAAAATCTTCCTGCGCAGCAGTTACAGAAGATGCGCGCCATGCTTAGAAGTAAAGGCGTTAATATAAACATGGCTCGTAAGAAATTATTACAGCTTGCTCTTAAGGAATCAAACAAGGATAACATTGACCAGCTGACTGCAAAGATCAAAGGCATGCCGGCTTTGTTGTTCAGTAAAGACAACCCTTTCACTCTTAATGCTATAATCCAAAAAAATAAATCTGAAGCTCCTGCTAAAGCTGGACAGGAAGCTCCCAAAGATATCGTTGTCAAGGCTGGACCTACAAATTTCGCGCCTGGTCCTATCATTTCAGAATTAGCTTCCGTTGGCATTAAAACAAAAGTTGACGGCGGTAAGTTGGCAATTTTATCTGACACGATTGTCGCCAAAGAAGGTGATATTATCACTCCTAAATTGGCTGAAACTTTAAAACGTCTTGATATAAAACCTATGGAAGTTGGTTTAGACTTGGTAGCTGTCTGGGAAAACGGGTTAGTGTTTGATGCTAAACAGTTGTATATTGATGAAAAAGAATACTTCAACAATATCATGCAGGCAGCTTCCTGGGCGATGAATCTTGCTGTTGAGGCAGCTTATCCTACAAGGGAAACTACTGAAGTTCTTCTTCAGAAAGCTTTCAGGGAAGCAAAAGCTGTTGGAGTTGAAAGCGCAGTAATGACCCAGGAAACAAGAGAGGAAATCCTGGCAAAATCAGAAAGAGAAGCTCTTTCAGTAAAGAAAGAAGCAAACCTATAAACAAATTAAATTCATTAAATCACATGGAGGGATAAAAAATGGAATACATTTACGCCGCAATGTTGCTCTATAAAGCAGGGAAAGATATAACTGAAGATGCAGTCAAGGCAGTTCTTACTGCTGCTGGTGTTTCTGTAGATGAAGCCAGAGTTAAAGCTCTAGTTGCCGCTCTTGAAGGGGTAAACATCGAAGAAGCTATCCAGAAAGCTGCTGCTGCTCCTGTTGCCGCTGCTCCCGCAGCTGCAAGTGGTGCTCCTGCTGCAGAGGAAAAGAAAGAAGAGAAGAAGGAAGAAGATAACAAGAAAGCGGAAGAGTCAGCTGCTGCTGGACTTGGCGCTTTATTTGGATAGATTTTCTTTCTTTTATTTTTTTTTATTTTTTTAGTTTAAAACGAGGAGTATTCCGCCAGCCCTATTTTGACATTTCAGAGTGAATAATAATGACAGGTAATTTAGATGAGTTAAGGAAAGAGTTTCATGAAAAGAGGAAAGAGTTGAGTAAATTACGTTCCCAGATTTCTTCAGTAAATTCTCAGAAAGAAGAGATTTTCAAGCAATTACGTTCTTCAAAAGATAAAATCGCTTCACATCTGCAGCAGATCAGATCCATCACGTCACAGCGTGACGAATTAACAAAAAAAGTTAAGGAATTCAAGGAAGAAAGAAACAAGCTTAATCAGGATGCCAAAGAAAAATTAACCAGTAAAAAAAATGTCGAAGTAGATAAGAAGAATTTGGTCTCTGGGTTTGACAGGAAACAAAGCCCTTCAAAAATCTTATCAGAGATAAAAATGCTGGAAGAGAAGATTGAGATTGAAGTGATACCTTTCTCAAAGGAGAAAGAAATAAGGAAAAGAATCAAGGAACTAAAGTCTGAATATAATAAGATTAAGGAAGTTAGTGAAAAGTGGAAAAATATCGATGCTGCTTCAGCAGATTTTACAGAAGCAAGAAAAAAAGCGGAAGTTTCCCACCAAAAAGTTAAGGAAGCCGCTTATCTTTCTCAAGAGAAGCACGAGGAAGTGAACAAGTTATATGGAAGTATCCGTGATTTAAAAAAAAGTGAAGCTCCTTTGGCCGAAAAATATCTGCAGTTTAAAACTGAACATAACGAACTGAAAAATTCTTTTGAAGGATTGAAAAAAAGGGTCGACGAGCTGGCTAAATTATTTAATGAAGATGAGCATAAAAGCTTCAAGGAAAAAGTCAGAGAAAAAACTGCTGAAGTTAAAGATAAGATCAAGAAAAAGCAGAAGTTGAAGATGGAAGATATTTTGATGTTTCAGGCGAGTAAGGAATAGATAGTTCTTAAGCAAAGCAAATAATTTTAAATAATAAGAATTACTATTGCGTTTCATGGTCGGTATATTGTTCTGGGTTGCGGCATTGTTCTCTGAAATCATTGGTACGATGGCCGGATTCGGTTCATCTACTATTTTTCTGCCTCTTGCTCTATTTTTTGTTGATTTCAAGACTGCTCTTATCCTTGCGGCTTTTTTTCATATTTTTGGCAACTTGGGAAGAATAACCTTTTTCAGGCATGGTATAGATAAAAAACTGATTCTGATTTTTGGTCTGCCAAGCGTAGTATTAACCATACTCGGAGCCCTGCTGGTAAACTATACTTCGCAGGATGTTCTAAAGCTAGTTTTAGGCGTCTTCTTACTTGTATTCTCCATCGCTTCATTGATAAAACCTGATTTCAAATTCAAACCTTCAAAAAAAAATGCAGTTCTAGGAGGAGGATTATCTGGATTTTTAGCAGGCTTAATCGGTACTGGCGGCGCTTTAAGAAGCGCCTTTTTAACTGCTTTCAACTTAAAAAAAGAGATCTACATAGCAACTGCGGCAGCGATTGCGCTTGCTGTAGATATAATCAGGATTCCGATCTATTTTGGGAGCGGATTTCTTGAGCAGCAATTTTACTGGTATCTCCCGTTACTTTTTATCATCGCTATTACCGGCTCATTTATTGGCAAGAAAATAATTGATAAGATCCCTCAAAGTTTGTTTAGAAAGTTTGTACTTTATGTAATTGCAGTAATCAGTTTAAAATTTATTTATGAGGGGATAATTTATTTGTTGTCAAGATTCTGATTCTCAAAATTCTAAGTCTCACTCAACTCTTCCCAAAAGATCGCTTCTTGAGATGACTCCTTTAACTTTTCCTTTGTCTGAAACAAGAACAATTTGATTTTCCTGTAATAGATTGAGTAATGTCTTTAACCCAGTTTTTAATGAGACTATCGGGGGGGAATCTTCCATTATGTCCCCTGCTTTAAGAGAATGCGCCTTATGCGGGCTTTCCATCACTTTTTTTAGTATGGTGCTTTCAGTAATCAATCCGCAGACATTTTCATTTGATAAAACAGGCAGCTGAGAGATGTTTTTACTTTTTATTATTTTTATTATCTGATCCAAAGAATCGTCAACATCAGCAAAATTAACTTTCTTATGCATTACATCTTTTGCTTTCAATTCTTCCTTCTCCCTCAGCTGGTCTAATGCCTGAAAGATAAATTGTGTTTTTGTAAAGGTGGGATCTATCCTGCCGGCTTCTATTTTTGCGATAAGACTCTGCGAAACTCCCGATCTTATCGCTAAATCTTTTTGGGTGAGATGGTACTTTTTTCTTAATCTTTTGATCTCTTGCAGGGTTCTTTCCATCTGATCTCCATTCCAAGCCTGATTAATAAATCTTCTGGAAAATTATTCTTATTGGAATATTTTTGGCAGGACGTTTTAAATAAAGGCTTGAGATTTTTCTGTTTCATATGGAGGTTTATCTAAAATGGGTAATGAAACTTTATTGAGATTAATTAATCATACTGCTGTTAAGGCTCATATAGTTCCGGGAGTATTCCAGTCTATACCATCATATTACCGGAAAGTTGACTACCTTATCGGCGCTATTGAGGAAGCTGCAGCGCTATTGCCTCTTGACAGAGATTTACAAAGTGATTATAGCAGTTTGCGGAGAGATGAAGAGTTCAAACTTTATTTTTCTGGAATAAAACGCAATGGTCAAGCAAATAAACAAAAAAATCCGGCAAACAAATCAATAAATGGTTTCTGAGAGGTACTAAAGATGGCAAAAAGATATTTTTTCACGTCAGAAAGTGTAACGGAAGGGCATCCGGATAAGATGTCTGACCAAATCAGCGATGCAATCCTGGATGAGATGCTTAGAGGAGATCCAAATTCCAGAGTTGCAGTTGAATGTTTGACAAAAACAGGTTTCGTTGTTGTGGCTGGAGAAGTTACAACTAAGACTTATGTTGACATCCAGCAGATAGTTCGTAAGACTATTGCCGAGATTGGTTACAGTAAACCTGAGTTTGGTTTTGAAGGCTCAACTTGCGGCGTTCTTGTCGCTCTTTCAGAGCAGAGTCCTGACATCGCTCAGGGTGTTAACGAGGGTGAAGGACTGCATCAGGAGCAGGGAGCAGGCGATCAGGGATTGATGTTTGGTTATGCTACCAATGAAACTCTGGAGTTCATGCCTTTGCCGATTCTTCTTGCTCATAAACTAACTCAAAGATTGGCGGGTGTCAGAAAAAGAGGAGAGTTATGGTACCTAAGACCGGATGGGAAGTCTCAGGTTACAGTTGAATACAAAGATGGAAAACCGATAAGGGTTGATACCGTTGTACTATCCACCCAGCATCATCCTGACGTGGATCTGGAAACCATCCGGAGAGACATGATTGAGAAAGTTGTCAAGCCAATCTGTCAAGAATGGATAGATGATAGCACTAAATATTTTATCAATCCTACCGGAACATTCATCATCGGTGGTCCAGTTGGAGATGCAGGTCTTACCGGAAGGAAAATTATCGTTGACACTTATGGCGGTCATGGTTCACATGGAGGCGGAGCATTCTCCGGAAAGGATCCAAGTAAAGTTGATCGTTCAGCTTCTTATTATGCACGCTATGTAGCAAAAAATATTGTCGCTGCAGGACTTGCTGATAAATGCGAACTGCAGGTCGCTTACGCTATAGGGGTTGCCGACCCAGTTTCTATTTTGGTAGATACTTTTGGCACCGGCAAAGTTTCTGAAGAGAAGATTGCTGAGTTAGTGAAAAAACATTTTGATTTCAGGCCCAAATCAATCATTGAACAATTAGATCTGCGAAGACCTATCTATAAGAAAACGGCTGCTTACGGACATTTTGGCAGGAACGATCCGGATTTCACTTGGGAGAAAACTGATAAGGCAGAATTGTTGAAGTCTGAAGCAGATATCGGCGGGAGTGATCTGCCTCCTTCTTTGGAAAGAAGTGTTTAGGTTTGTGAAAAAGTAAGATACTTAGATGACTGCGAGTTATTTAAAGTCATAGGACGCAAGAAATGTGAAAAATATCACATTTCTGCGCAGAAAACAAATCTTTATTTGTTTTCTTGCGCCAAAAAGATGGAAAGCCATTCATCCACATACTGAAGTATGTGGCTTTCTGTCTTTTTGTCTGTAAATCTTGTCATGATGATCGTAATCCTCAAATATGATGGTTTTTGCATTTTCATCCACAGAGAACACTAATACAAAACTTCTATCGATATGCACACGCTTCCAATGTTGAAGTGGCGCCCTTAAATTTTTATAATGCTGAGGATTTTTAATTACTTCTTCTATTTTCTTTTCAATAATAAGAAGTTGTTTGTGATTTTTCTTTGCTAGTTTTTGTAAAATCTTCTCTACACTTTCTCTGAATCCATATTGATACGGCATCTTATTTCAGTCCAAAATGTTTCCTAAAATCTTTTACTTTTATCGTATTTTCTTTTTGACGTTCTTTCATTTTTTGGATGAATTCAGGCCGTAATTGTGGTTCAAGAAAATCCTCGCCAAATTCAATAACAACTTTTTCAATGGCGTCAGATTTATCTTTGAGGCCGTATCTAGCTTTGACAATATTCAAGATTTGATTTGCTTCATCAGAGATTTTTATCATTGCCTGCACCATATATTTAACCTATACTTGGGATATATGCGGAATATATAAGACTTTTGGTCAACTTTAAAGGAATTTGACGAGGGTGTTTAACTCCCAGACTTTACGTCGGGGTAGGAGCGTTAGCGGAGAAGTTTTTTTGGTCATTATTTTTTGACAGTACCACAACAAAATATATAAACCTTTCAACCTTGTTATTGTTGATGGGAAGTAAAGTATTATTAACTTTAAGACATTCAAGGAAATCATTCCTGTTAGAGTACTCGTGCGGGATTCTGATCTTGATTCTGCTGGTCATTGCATATTTTAAAGGTATTGATCTGCCTAAATGGGCTTCCTATTTGATGTTTACGGTCGCTTTTACAGGTTTGGGAGCGGCTGAACTTGGCAGATTTTTTGGCGACAGGTATAAGATAACTGAGGAAAAACTCATGATTATTCAAGGTATAATTAAGAACAGGAACCAGAATGTTTACTATCAGCCTCTTGGATTCATACCTGACATACATGTCAGACAAAGCGCCCTGCAAAGAATTCTGGATTATGGGACCGTGTACGTTGTAATTAGCGGAAATAGGTTTGAGATAAAAAATGTGGATAATCCAAATAGCGTACTTGAGATGATCGAAGACTTAATCGGAAGAAATAAGCATGAGGTATTGAAGCCGCAGTAAAACCAGTAAATCTACTTCTTATTTTTTTCTAATTCTCTTAACCACATCAAACCGACTTTGATCATCAATTTGTTAAATTTGTCTGAGATCTTGTATGTTTTTTTGTAGAGATCGTAATCAATCAAACCCATCCCGCGTAAAGGAGTAAGAATCCTGTCATAGAATTGTCTTTTATTGTAGGACATCCTTAATTCTTTCTGTAGAGGGGATTTTCCTTTCTCTCTTATTACTAATTTACCATCATGAAGATTATTGGCGAACAATCCCATCTCGGTCTTGCCTATCTCACCTCCGTTCTCCCACATGTATTTGACCAGAGCTTTTGCTGCAATTTCCTGCTGTTCTGTAGCAAAGATGATCTTATAGATATCTTCGGGGAGATTATTCTGGTCAATGAGAATTACCATGTGTTGATTAGGGTAGCTTAATATATAAATATTACGTTTGCGTATACTGAGATTATTGACAATAATATCCGTACGTATTAAGTCAAGTGAGTGAGCAGCGCAGCGACGTGCAAGCTAACAAACTGTTAGTTTGCTAGCAACTCGCTGGCACATGGAGTCCATGAATTTGTGAATAAAATAAGACTCCATAATCGTGCCGCGCCCTGCTCACAAGAACGGACTTAATACGTACTAATATCCAAAATATTTATAAATAGCTAGCCATAAAATGTTAAATATGGGAAGAATCAAGACTACATTCATTAAGAGAAAAACTAAAGAGCTTTTGAAGATGCATGGTGACAAATTCACTACTGATTTTGAGCGTAACAAAAAGCTTACTGACAGTTATACGATCCTTACAAGCAAGAAGCTGCGCAATGTTATTGCCGGTTACATGACTAGGCTTAAAAGGAAAGAAAACTAGTAAGATTTTTTTTCTTGAACAAAATTATATAAACCTTTATCGTTTATTTCATTAATGAGCAAAGATTTGCATCCTTCAAAATTCTGCATCGTAGGTTTCTTAATTTAGATTAAAAAAAACGTATGTTTTTTAAATACGCTACTTTTCTATCAATCTAATGGCTGCCAAGAAGAAAAATGCTGAAAATTCTGATAAAAAACTTAGTAAAATCCCTAAAAATAAGGTTGAAAATAAGGCAGAAAATAAAGTGGAGGCAGTTCAGCCAGAATTAAATTTAGCTTTAGTCGGCCATGTGGATCATGGAAAAACTACTTTGACTGAAAGATTAAGCGGTAAATGGACAGATACACATTCTGAGGAATTGAAAAGAGGGATAACCATCCGTCTTGGATATGCTGATTTTTCAGTCTATCATTGTGAAGGATGCGGCTATTACACTTCCAAAAATAAATGTTTAAAATGTAATTCTGGAACAAAATTATTGCGTAAAATCTCCCTGGTCGATTCACCAGGCCACGAATCTTTGATGGCTACGATGTTGTCAGGAGCAGCCATCGTGGATGGAGCTTTGCTGATGGTTGCAGCCAACGAGAAATGTCCGCAGCCGCAGACTAAGGAACATCTGATGGCCTTACATATTTCGGGAATAAAGAATATAATCATCGTTCAGAATAAGATCGATCTGGTAAGTCATGAGGAAGCTCTTAAGAACTATAAGCAGATCAAAGAATTTTTAGCTGATACTGAATATAAAGATGCGCCGATTATTCCTATCTCTGCAAGGGCTAATGTAAACATTGACGTTTTGATTAAAGCTATCCAAAAAAATCTTCCAACTCCTGAAAGAGTTCTTGCCAAAGATCCATTGATGCTGGTGGCAAGATCATTTGACATTAACAAACCTGGCATGAAACCAGGCAATTTGGTCGGGGGAGTTTTAGGTGGAACCATTAAACAGAGTAAATTTAAGGTTGGCGAAGAGATTGAGATTTGTCCAGGTTACATGGTTGAAGAAAAAAACAAGAAAGTATGGAAATCCTTGAAGACAAAAATCACGCAGATTTTTTCGGGAGGTGTTTCAGTATCTGAAATTCAGCCAGGGGGGAGCATGGCTCTCGCCACCACTTTAGATCCGACCATCGTCAAATCAGATACGCTTACAGGCGCATTGGTGGGCCTGCCTGGGAAACTTCCTAAGATACATTACCAGGTAGCATTAGACACAAACTTATTGGAAAGGGTCGTAGGAACTAAGGAGGAAACTGAAGTTAAACCTCTGGCAAAAAACGAAATTTTAATGCTTAACTGCAATTCTGCGGCTACTGTAGGTGTGGTAGTCGATCCATCCAAGAAAAATACTACTTGCGTCTTGAAAAAACCGATCTGCGCTGATTCTGGAGACAGGATAACTATATCCAGAAGAGTTGGAGACAGGTTCAGATTGATTGGGTACGGGATTTTGAAATAAGGTTTTTATTGCCTTTAAGTTCTTTTGACTAACGCAAAAGTTACGTCGTCTGCAAAATATTTTCCAGTTATATAATCAGAAAGTTCAGAAACTAAAATGTCACGAATTTTATCAACCTGGAGATGCGAGTTTTCACCAATTATTTTCCCAATATCTTCTCTCGGTTTTTCGTGATATTTTCTTAGATTCTCCAGATTACCGCGGTAAGGCAGTCTCATGTTCCATTCTAGCCCGTCACTTGTTATCAGCAAAATATCTTTTCCATGGATCTTTTTTTTGATCGTCTCTTCTTTTTCAACAAGATTTACATGGTAAGGAGAGAGAAATGAATCTATTTCCTCAACACTTCTATCTTCTCTAAAGATCATGTATCTCAATCCTGCTAAAGAAATAGTCTCTTTGTCTATGTGGGCATAACAAAATTCTATCGCATCCCACCATCTTTCTTCCTCAGAAAATTCTCTTATTACTTTCAATTTTGTTTCCCTGTCAAGATACGGCTTTCCAACTCCTGTAATCATCAACCTCCTTCCTAAATCCAATATTTCTGTTTTTACATCTCTGGAAGAACCCCAGCCGCTTTCAATCTGTTCTCTTAAGAATACTCCTGCTCTATCTCCGCAATCTTTTCTCTTGCCGCAGGTGTCTGCGATTATTATCCCTTGTTTTTCGCCGTCAACAAAATCAATCACATCTCCGTGGGAACAGATAGCTCCAGCTGCAGAGTAAAGTCCTAGATTTCTTTCAAATGTCACTAATTCCCTTGTTTCTTCAGTGTAATTCATACTCATCTAAATCTTCCTCCATCATTTCTTTGTAACAATTGCCATAAAATCTTGCATTTCTTGGATTTATTTCTTTATAGTATTCGTTCAACCTCTTAAACTCTCCTTCTCCAACACCTAAAACTAAACAAATTCTTAAAAGCAATAATTATTTATACCTTAAATATTTACTTCCAATATGGTCAAGCTGATCACTTATAACATTGAATATTGTGAAGGTATGGAAGGATTGTGGTACCAGTACTTAAAATTCTGGAAAATATTTTTTCCTCCTAAAAACCTTGACAATGAACTTGTTAAGGCATTAAAAAAGGTCAATCCTGATATTCTGGCTTTGATTGAAGTTGATATAGGTTCTTTACGCGCCAGAGGGAAAGATGAAGTCAGTTTTCTGGAAAAGAAGCTGAAACTGAACGATTTTGTGGAAAAGGTCAAGTACCCTTTGAAGGGATGGTTAAGATTTTTTCATCATCTTCCTATCTTGAACAAGCAGGCTAATGCCATCATCTCCCGGTTTCCATTTACAAAAGTAAAATACCATGTTTTCCATGAAGGAACTAAGAGGATGGTTATTGAGGCTACGGTTAAATGTCCAAAGAAAGTCACTCTTCTTGCCGCTCACCTTGCTTTGAGTAAAAAGGCTAGGGCAAAACAGATTAAAGAGTTGATTGGTATTGTAAACAAGATTAAGAATCCAGCCATACTAATGGGTGATTTCAACACTTTCAATGGCGAGAAAGAGATCAAGGATTTGTTAAAAAAGACGCATCTTAAGGATAAGATTGGGTTGGACAAGCAGTCATTACCATTAACTGAACCAGCCTGGCATCCAAGCAGGAGATTAGATTACATTTTGACTTCGCCTAAACTTAAGGTTAAGAAATATTCCGTGTTAAATTTTCACTTATCAGATCATCTACCTTTAATGATCGATTTTGAGTTTAAGAAAAATAGGCATATGGATAAAGAAAAGTGAAAATCAGTAAAAAAATCGCCTGCTAATATGAAACCCTCGCGAATTTCGCCAGCGAACGCAATGCTTCTCGTAAGATGAGCTAGGGGTTTCCTCTTCTTAAGCAGAATGCTTACACTCAAGGAAACCGTGAGCGGGATGGTTTCATATTAGCCAAAATCGCCGAAAAATATTAAAAAGAAGGGTCAATCAAAGGTCTCAATGATAAAATATAACTCCATAGCATTGGCAGCTTTTATGGGAATAAATACTGCTGGTTGTCTTAATTATGGATGTGCTGGATTGGAAGATGATGTGAAAAATTCTATGTTGGGGTGCGTTTTTCCTGCAGATGAACAATCAAAAGCAAATGTTCAGTATCTAAAAAATAATCTTCAGTTATTGGAAGCCATGAAATTGTGTAAACGTTCTGAAGGAGTACAGGAGCGGTTCTGGCACCATCTGCAAGTTTCTGACATTATAAGAGAACCTTCTGAGGGTATATTACCCAGTTCATACCCAGGTAAAGAGACAGACCAGGAAACTATTGTTGTTACTCAACTGGAAGCTGAAGATATTTATGCGGCTCATCTTGCCCATTCAATTTGGGTTGATAAGAATAGAAAGGTTCCTTGGAGATTAACTGATTATAATCATGCAGATTTAGATGAAATTTTCACTCCTAAAAATTGGTTTGTTAAGTGGTCTCCTGATGAAGGCAAATTTGAAATGAGATATTTTGCAAACCATTCTCCAAAGGAAACATGGGAATTTGCTGCAAGCATACTTGACTTCAATTTAGTTGAAAATCAGCGTTCTGCATTGGTCAATATCATTGATGGGACACGTCAATTTGACCATAAGAGAGCTATGAACGAAGGAAATTTATTATTCTGTGTTGATTATGGTGGCATCATTACAATTAAGGAATGGTCAGAGGAAAAGAAGATGCGAGAAGGATGCCAATCAAGCGGGGAAGGATACAGGCAGCTTGCAGCTAGTTTAAACATCCCTGCTAGTACCGTTAAGGGATATTATGCAGGAAAGAGCCATAAAACATTTATTTCCAAATATGCAAATGTGGTCTTGGCGCATTCTGATGATCCATATTCTAACACCTGGTTGGAAAATAGCCCTGCAAAAGAGATCATATGGGAATTTTCCCATTGGAACGATCTAGTTATGTCTTTCCCTAAAGGAGATCCTCAAGGAGCGCACAATAGCCTAATAAGAACGAAAGATCTTGCAATGAAAGACCGTCCTTATAATTTATTATACTGGGTTTGTAAACAGGAAGGGTGGGCTGAAGATTTTTTTGCTGGATATAAGACAATGGACGAAATCAACAAATTGGTGGCAGCTGTTTACCAGGAAACAAATGATTGCGCGGATCTTCCAGATGACAAGAAGAACCCGCTTGGGAAAGATAGGTTCGTATGTACTGGTGAATGGGTGGATAAAGAAGTGTTTTGTAAAGAAAACCCTAAAAGCATTCATTGTCAATCTTAGTTTTTTCTGGATTAGATACCATGTATAGGGTATAGTCAGATAAATTGGCATGGCCGCCTGTGGAGTACTCAAAATAAACATCTATGGCGTCTAGAATCGGTGGCGATATCTAAAAAACATCAATCACGGAACGCCGCCATGCCAATAAACTTGACATTACCCAGGTATAGTTAATTATATAAATCTGTGAATAATTCTCAAGACTATGAACAAAATCGCTTTAGCTGTTCTGATGGCTGGATTTGGAGCGCAGTTAGTTAAATTGATGGTCTATTTTTTTAAGCATAAATCTTTGTCCGTGCACGACATCTTTGTCACAGGAGGCATGCCTTCATCCCATTCCGCTTTTGTAGTTTCTATGTCCACAATAATTTTTCTTGAAGAAAGATTATCAACAGCTTTTGTTATTAGTTTGGTGCTGGCGATGATCGTTTTGAGAGATGCTTATGGCGTCCGGAGAAGCGTCGGCAGTGAAGGGAAAGAGATCGAGAAACTGTTGAAATTACATAAAGTAAAATCAAAGTTTCATTATGCTCTTGGACATACGCCCAAGCAGGTTCTTGTAGGATCGATGATTGGTTTTTTTGTCTCTTTACTGGTTTTCTACCTCTTGTAATTCTTGTCAGTATGTATTAAGTTTAAGTTGATGGCAGCCAGAGTGAAGCCACTTCTGCGCTTCGGTTATTATGGCGTACCGCCATCCTCAGCTTACAATTCGTACAATAATATTGGATACATTAAAAGGACGATAGCTCCGCACTTTAGTGCGGAGTATCAGCCCTTTTATGTCACAAAGTGCGGGGATTAAAAAGCGTCTCTTTTCAAGCCTCGCCTTTTAAGGCGAGGTGAGACGCTTTCCAGCACTTTTATGACTCACAGAAGGGCGCACATCAACTTAATACGTACTCTTGTCAAAAAAATTTATAAATATGCTGCTTAAGTTGTGGTTTATGACAGACTACCTTATCAGACAGGGAAATCGCGGATATGAAATCCTGAACATGGATGGAAACCCTGCCGAGATCACTTACCGAGGCGGTAATAATAGGCTTAGGAGAAGAAAAACTAGTGGTTTGTCCAGAGAGGAACTTGCTTCTTGTATTGTAAGTCTGCATGAGCAGGAACCGGCAAAACAATCTGCTAACCGGCCATTTCATAAAGTGGAGTTTAGATTTGAAGAAGGATGTAGTGACTTAGCCGGCCTTATAGCCATGAGTGATCATATGAATCGATTATATCAGCGTACGGAAAGTCTGTCTTCCAGTGTTGACGGATTGTCAAAATTATTAGAAAGAAGATAGTTATTGGTTGACAGGGTTACGCCATTTTGTTGACATTTTCCATAATGATATTTTCCATGATCTAAAACTCTGTCAACTTCTTATTTGCCGCATAATGTATGAGGGTGGTATTTCCTTCACCTGACATGCTCTTTTCAGTAGAGATAAATTTTCCTTCTTTCAACTTTGTTATTCTTCTTTGAAAACTCTTGTAACTCAATTCTCCGCCCATTTTTGTATAGGCCGTGTAAATGTCGCCAATCTTATTTCCGCTGTGGTCTTTAACCAGATCAAGCAGGACCAGCAGGTCATCATCAAGACCTTCTTTCGGTTTTATGTGGAAATCATCCACTTTCTTGATGGTTTCGGCGGCATGTTTAAGATTTACCCTGCGGGAATTTTTTTCTTCAGCTATATTTCCAGCTTCACGCATCAGGTATAAGCCGATACGCACATCTTTTGTTTCGACACATTTTTCTACAATTTCTTTGAATGCTTCATCTTCCCATGCTCCGCTTACGAAAGCATATTCCATTCTTTGCTGAAGTATTCCAAAAATTTCAGATTCATTGTAAGGGCGGAAAAATAAAAATTCTGGTCCTAATCTGCTTCTGATCCTTTCATCCAGTTCTGAATAACTGTCCCTGTAATTTGTTATCAGAAAAATACTTTTCCTGTAGATGTCTTCCAAGATCGTGTAAAGGAAATCTGTGTCTTCTAATTTATCGATCTCATCAAAGACAAAAACTGCGCTTTTTTTGTTCAGTTTTTGTTTTATCAAGGCAAAAAGTTCACTGGTTTTCTTATTTTGGATGAATTTGTGCCCTAGATCTTCACATATTTTGTAAAATACTTTGAATGTAGTATTTTCTTTCCAGCAATTGATGTAGATTGCGGTTATCTCATCGGTCTCTTCTTCTAATTCTCTTAATACATTTTTACATGCTGCAGTCTTGCCAATACCTGGAGCGCCGTAAACAAATAGATGCCGGCCGTTATTTCCCTGCAGCAACGGCCTTATTGCCGTAGCAAACCTCATCTGTTCATTTTCTCTATATTTCAGAATTTTTGGCTGGAAATCGTAATCTAGGACAACTGTGTCCCTGAATAATGTTTCACCACTCCGGAGCATATCTTTGAAAAGCGACATAACCTGCTTAGAAGGAGTACCATTTATATTGTTTTTTGTCCTTGAGGACTTATTTTTTCCCCAATTCAGTAATTCCGTTCATGTACGGCCACAATATTTTGGGTATTTTTACTGTTCCTTTACTGGTCTGAAAATTTTCCAGGATGGCTACCATGATTCTTGATGTGGCAAGGGCAGTATTGTTTAGGGTGTGCAGAACTTCCCTGGAACCATCATTGTTTACAACCCTGATCCCAAGTTTCCTAGCCTGGTAATCTGTACAATTACTTAATGACATCACTTCCCCGTAACTTTTGATTGTAGGTCTCCATACTTCAAGGTCATAACTTTTATGTTTCCAGGCGCTTAGGTCTCCCGCGCAGATCTCCAGAACTCTATATGGAAGTTTCAATGCCTGCAATATCTCTTCAGAATTATTTAGTAATTCTTCAAATAACTTTTCAGAATCTTCCGGTTTACAAAAGATGAATTGTTCAACCTTATTAAACTGATGGGTTCTCCATAATCCCTTTTCATTAATACCATGCGCCCCTATTTCTTTCCTGAAACACATGCTGTAAGAAAAATATTTTTTTGGTAATTGTTGTTCCTGCAATGCATCTCCTGCATGCAGCCCCAGCAAGGCATGTTCACTTGTGCCTATCAAGGCCAGATCTTCTCCTTCTACTGAGTAGATTGTCTGCGACCATTCAGCGGTATCGATGGCTGCGTTCAATATTTCTTTTCTGACCATCAATGGAGGTTCTATGTACTCATAATTTTTACTTCTCATGAAATCCAATGCGAACCTTATCAAAGCTTGGTTTAACAGCCCCAGCTCATTTTTTAGGAAGTAGAACCCGGTCCCTGAAGTTTTTCCTGAAGTGTCAAAATCAGCTAAATCTAGTTCTTCCGCCAATTCCACATGATTCTTAATCTTAAATTTAAATTCTGTCTTTTTACCTTTTTCTTTCAGTTCAATGTTCTCAGAATCGTCCTTTCCTTCAGGAACTTTTGCATGCATGACATTGCCTATCATTGATAGAGTTTTCTCTCTCTTTTCAAGCAGACCATTTACTTTCTCTTCTTTATTTTTAATCTCAGCGGCAACAGATTTCATCTCTTTGATCTTGGAAGCTGCATTCTTGCCTGATTTTTTTGCCTGGTTGATTTCCTGCGAAACTACATTCCTTTTATGTTTAAGTTCTTCCAAAGATTTCAGTTCTTTTTTCCATTTCTCGTCAAGTTTGAGAACTTCATCCACATTTCCTGAATCCTTACCTCTTTTAAGTTCGGAAGCTTTCACTATGTCGGGATTTTCACGTACTAATTTGATGTCAAGCATGATGAGTTGGAGTAAGTTTTGTTATATAAATGTTTTTAGGAAATAAATTGTAATCCGTTCTTAAAAAACCAAACATATTTAAATACAAAAACTACTTCTTAAGACAGAAAAAGAGGACAATGGTAAGAAAAAGACTTTATTTACTAATAGTTATACTAGTTCTATCGCTCATGTCAGCGTCATACGGGGACCTTGATACTGGTATTCCCTGCGAAGATACAGGAGGGGAACCTCCCGAGTATGACTGCCAGATCTTAAGTGATAATGGCGATAATTATTATTGTGAAGTTGAAAGCGGCTACTGTTTCCTGGAAGAGTTGGAAGAAGACTCGGCAGCGACTAATCAGGCCAATGAGACTTCTGCAGAAGTTGGACAAGATGCAGGCGCAGATCAGAATATTCAATCATTACAGGAGTCCCTTGATGCGCTGCAATCAGGTCTTGCCGCGGCTAACTCTAATATAGGTTCATTAAGTAAAGATATTCCTGGGATAAAACAGGAATTGGCTTCTATACAGGCCAGCGTGAATAATATCAGGAGCCAGATCTCTTCAGTAGAAACCCAGCAAAATTCTATTTCGGTAGGACTTGCTGGATTACAGCAAAATATTGATTCTACTAAAGCCACTTTGGAATCTGTGGAAAATTCATTGGAGGAACGTAAGGGACTTACCCGTTTTATCACCATCATCGTTTTGGTTCTGGTAGTTATCGGCGCTGCCGGAGGAACGGCATTTTACATGACAACAGGAAAACCAAAAATAAGTCCTGATATTGTCAATTACATTACCGGCCGCATCAAAAGCGGCAGTAAATACCAGCAGATCAAAGATGAATTATTGAGAGCAGGCTGGTCAGAGGAAGAAATAAAATGGGCTTACAAAGAAACATCTAAACATAACTATGGAAAGTTTAAAGGACCGGCAGTAAAAAGACAAGATGTAAAAATAAGCGGTTCAAAACAAGGTCCAAGTTTCGCATACGATCACAGGAAAATGATTGCAATCACTGCTGTGAGTCTGCTTCTTGTTTTAGGTTCATTATTGGTGTTGAAAGGCGTCTCTACTGGGCAGGCCATCTCTTTTAAGAGATTGATAGGCGGTGATGTTGGTGGAACATCGGGAAAGATAACATATGATGTTGAATGTACGCCCCCGCACATCTTAACTCCAGATGGTGATGCATGCTGTCTTGATGAAGATCAAAGCGGAGTCTGCGACACTATTGAAGCCAGAAATATAACTCAGACACAAGGACAATGTATAGATAATGCTCAATGCGCTTCAGGCAATTACTGTATAAGCAGCCAATGCGCTTCCTTATCTTCTCTTTACGAAGGCAAGGGTGATTGTTCAAAGTTATGCAACTATTACGCTCTGAAAATATCAACAAGTGATGGTGAGTCTTATAATATTAAACCTAAGAAAGGAAGTTATACTGCTGCCGGCGGTCTTGAATGGAAAGTTCTGGAGATGCCTGATCATTGCAAAGGTGAGCCGGCTATTGTTCCGATAAACATCATCAAAAAGAAGACTGGAAGTATTATCAATTCCAGAGTTATAACCTTAACCCAGGGACAAACAAGCCCGGTGCAAACTCATCCTGAAATTCCCAGCTTGGCGTTTACGCTGAAAGTTGATGAGATCTTTGAACTGTGTTCAGAATAATTTACTGATGTTTTTTCTTAAGTCATAATCGAACTGGCCTAGAAAATTTTTTGCTGCTGCAGAATTTTTTTCTGTAAGAAATTCATAGATATCCCTGCTGAAACAATTTGCGCATAACCCGGTTTTATCTCCGCAGGAGATACATATGGTCTCTCCTTCTACTCTGAAACCGTCAATTAATCCTGCTAATTCTGGATCTTGTTCTGAAACTGACAAGACCATCCTTTTTGCCAGACAGATGCTGCATAATGGATTTGAAATTATGTTGTCACATCTGATACACATGTTAAGCAGGGATTTATCCATTATTGTAAAACACTCTCTTTTGTCAAAATGGGGGAGAAAACATATATATAATATTTGCACATTGGGTTTATATGGCGTATATACGTGTCAAGAAAATAAAAGATCAAAACTATGCTTACCTTGTTGAGAATAAGAATACTTCTTCTGGTCCGCGTCAGAAAGTTAAAAGATATCTTGGAAGGGTTCATAAGCTTGAGGGGACCAATGGCAATCATTCCAAGATGGAAGGCGATGGAATACTCCACGCATTAACAATTTCAGAACTTAAAAAATTAGGCTTTGCAAGGAAAGGAGAGGGTTATGTATATCGAAATTTAATCTTCTCATGCAGTGAACATTCTTTGAAAAAGAAAACCAAGTCAAATACATATAAGGAAGCAGTAATCTCTTTGAATGGCGGTTACTTGTGTTCTTTTACATTGCAGAGGATAGCTAATTTCAAGAGAACAAAAGATTTCAATAGCGATGCTTATATTTTGGCAAGATATTTCCTTGAATCAGGATTGCAGATAGGAGAAGAGGATTTTGTCAAATTTTACCAGGCCCTGAGATGATGAAAGATAAGACAGATAGGATTGAAGAAGTAGAAGAAGCAGAAGAAAAGAACCACAAGGGACCGTTAAAGATAATCCTTGGCCTGTTTCTTGTTTTTCTTATGGTCTTATGGCTGGTTCCTCATTACGGCCTTAAGCAGAACCCTGAACCTGATTACCTGCCCAGCCTGAAGGAATTAGACCTTAAAACCTTTATAGTTCCTGAAATCACGTCTACGCAGATAAAAGATTACATCCAGATAGATTCAGAGATAAAACAAGCAGCGGATAAGATAGTTAGTCTATCCTGCAAAGAAACCAGTAAGATCTGCAACGCGAAGGCAATATTTTATTTTGTTCAGGGAAATTTTAATTATCTCAATGATCCTTTGTCCTTTGAATATTATAAGACTCCTCATGAATCTTTACATTCTAATAATGGCGACTGCGATGATGGTTCGATTTTATTATCTTCTTTGCTTCAGTCCATCGGCTTTAGGACAAGATTTGTGTTTGTTCCCGGGCATGTTTACATCCAGGTCAATATCCCGGAAGCCGTCTCTTCGTATAAGGATGAAGATGGCTGGATAAATCTTGATTCGACTTGTGATGGATGCAGTTTTGGAGAAATCAATTACGGTTATAGAGACAGCAAAAAGACCTACTTGGAATGAGTCAGTTTCCTGAAATATTTTTTTAGAACTAATAACACTATATCCTTGCTGGCAAGGAACCAATGCAATGCTGTCATTTTCTTTTTTTTGTAAAAACAGGGCCCCAAAGAGGGGGGTGAGGGTGGTAGAAATTCTGTGGAGCCCTGGTACGCATCATGAATTTAACGCGTGTGACTTTTGTCACATTTTGCTATAAAACACTATTAATATATAAATATTACTATTTTGTATACTGGTTGTTTAAAAACATCAATTACTACAAAAAGGTAACTAAGGATAAAAGTTTATAAAAAATACCTTCAATTTTAGCTATATGAGAGATTTTCATCTGTACGATTTGTCTATTGGCAGTTATAGAAATAGGGAGAATATGAACAACGCCATAGAAGACCCAAGCATTAAGAGGCATGAATTTAAGATAGTTTCAGATTCATTGCTTAAGGTCCGGAATTGGGCAAGAAAGCATGCTGCCGAATTTGGTTTTACTGAAGGGCAATTTGATGACTGCAATAATTATGTATGTAAAGATAATCAGGAAAGATTTAGGATTTATGATATTGCTGAAGTAAGTTCTATAGATCGGGTCCTGCTTAGGTAAGAAATTCTTCCAAACATTTTTATGATTCACAAAATGTGGATTAATACCAAAATCAAGCGTATGTGCATAGCGTGAATGTCACTAGTGAGGGTTTTGTACCATCAGCAGTCAATGTGCATGCGCTCGTAGGGACTCGTAAACATAGAGGTGAGCGCCCCGAACAAGCTATACACATACGATTAAGCGGCTTAGTAGAAAAAGTCGTCTTGGCCGTAAAATCTACCGAGCCCCGTTTCAGAATCTATTGGCTCGGAACTTAACTCTGACTAAAGTATACATAGTAGATTTTACATTTTGGCCTAGACGACGACTTTTTCTACAGAGCCCGATCAAGCAAAATATTTATAACTATGGCAGCTATAATAACCATAGTATGCCAACGACAATACAAATTAGTAAGGAAACTAAGAGTTTGATAAGCTCTTTTGGAACTAAAGAAGACACATACGAAGACATCATTAAACGCATGTATGACTTGGCCGTTAAGGAACAGCTTAGGGAATTTCTGCTTTCTTCAGAGAATACAATCTCCATAGAGGAAGCCAGGAAAGAATTGGATAAAAAATGGCCAAGGTCGAAATAGTAAAGTCTCTATTTAGGCAAATTGAGGCTAAATTTAAAGGAGAAGCTCACAAGGTAGTAGATTTGTTGGAATCTTTAGAGTCTTCACCACACAAGGGAAAACTTCTTACAAACGTAGCTGGAATCGTAATCAAAGAATTAAAATATAAAAATTTCAGATTTTATTTCATAACAGATGGATTTAAATTGAAATGTATCGATGAAAAAGAATTGACAGATTTACTATTAAAATTTGTAAGGATGTCAGACAAGAAAAGACAGCAGGAAACCATAAATGAAATTAAACATATCCTTATTAAGATTGGAGCAGGAGGATTTTAAATTATACATTAAAAGGAGGATAGCTCCGCACTTTAGTGCGGAGTATCAGCCCTTTTATGCAGAAAATAGCCAGAAAACCAGTTACTTTAGTCACTGGATGTCCACAGAAAAACAACGATTTTTCTGGGACGCTGGAAAAGTCGTCGCTTTTCCACGCGAATGACACAGATGTTTCTGGCTATTTTGCATGCAAGAAATAAGACAACGATCTTATTTCTGCACAGAAATACGATAGTTTTCTCGTATTTCTTGTGCTAAAAATGCGTGGTTAAGAAACAAAAAATGAAACTAAGATTTCATTTTTGTTCAGAAATAGGATATTTTTCCTATTTCTTGAACCATCCTTAGAAACCTCGTCATTCATGGCGAGGAGTGGATGGTTTCACGCATTTTTATCATGTCACAAAGTGCGGGGATTAGAAAGCGTCTCTTTTCAAGCCTCGCCTTTTAAGGCGAGGTGAGACGCTTTCCCGCACTTTCATGACCTTAATCAAATTTCTCCAAAGATTTCTTCCGGCATAGTAGAAAAAGTCGTCATAATAGCCAAGAGGTGAATTTTGCTAAACTTTAGTGACAGGAACAAAAGTGAAAATCATCGATAACAGATCTGTTTACCAACAATTTATCATCAGATTTTCACCAAAATTCACGGCTATGATGACTTATTCTACAGAGCCATTTCTTCCAAAAAGATTTTAAAGATTAGAAAAAAAGTTATAACAAGGTGACAATTGATGATAAGTTAAAGGATGCTAAGGAACTAAAAAACACATTAAGCAGCGCACTGCTTGGAAAAGAATATACAATAAAGATCCATGGCGTAGATTTAAGTGAAAAAGGTAAACTAGTGGCTGTTTTTTATGATGGAGATGAGCTGCCTGATATTGATGGTTTCGAAGCTAGATTAGGCGAATATTGTGTACTGTTTTTTTATGGTTCAAGACCTAATTTAGCAAATAAAGATTAGCCGCCAAAGAATTCTTTCAACAGCCTTTCGTAATCCTTTGATACTTTCAACCCTTCTCTGGGCAGGCAGTTGTAATAGTTCTGCCAGGCAAACCTTTCGTCAAGAAAAATTACAACTCCTTTATCAGTCTCACTTCTGATGCATCTGCCTGCTGACTGGATACATTTTGACATTGCAGGAAAGATATACCCATAATCCCACCCTTTGCCAAACTTGTCTTCATAATACTTTATGATTTCCTTTGTCTTTAAATCCGGTTTGGCTAAGGGAAGACCTACAACCACAACTCCTTTCAGCAGGTCACCAGGAAAATCAACACCTTCAGCAAAATTTGCTCCTGTAACTCCTAAAAGAACTCCTCCCTTATCTTTTTCTGCCTTGAATCCTTCCAGAAAGGATTCTTTCTCCTCTTTGCTCATCTCTTTTTTTTCCCAGAATAGTTTTTTATCGATAGAAATATGGTTGGAAATTTTGTCACGAAGATCGTATGATGGGAAAAAGAAAGCAAGATTTCCAGGGACCAGTCTGGAGATGCTTGAACATATCTCGGCGATGTTCTTGTACATGCCTTCTCCTCTTGCTGTGTATTTGGTGCTGGTTTCAGGGATTATCAGACTTAGCTTGTTCTCAACTGGAAATGGAGACCCGTATTCATTTTCAATCCCATTCTCAATTCCAAGAACATCTTTATACATAAATGTTGGTTTTAGAGTTCCGCTCATGATAATTCCGGAATGGATTCTTTTGAAGATGTCTTCAGTCACTATTCTTGGATCTAGGCAGGTGTAACTAATGATGTTTACATCTCCGTACATGCCTGTTTTTTGCGATACTATTCTGGCAAATCCTTTATCTTCACCTTTCCAGGCTTCCAGAAAATTTGAGATTCCGCCAAGGTAACTTTTCCTCTGCTTTTTTCTTACTTCGTCTGCGGCAATCTCAAGCTCGTTGATGAATTCATCATAATCAACAACTTTACTTAATCCTGAAGTTAAAAGTTCTTTTTTGACTAATTTCTCTTTATCTCTATCATGATTTTCAAAGTCAGCCATCTCGTTAAGAACTCTTGCCAGCTCCTGCAGCCAGATAATCAGTCCGTTGTAGCTGTACTTTTTTGCTTCCATAACTGCATTTTTTATGATGTTGCTGGTGAGAGAATTGCTTAACATCTCTGTTATCCTGTTTGGCAGATTATGCCCTTCATCTACAATCAGGATGATGTCTTCCATCTCCAGACTTAATTTGCTGAAAAAAGTGTTTTGCACAAAAGGATTGAAAAGGTAGTAATAATCGCCAATGATCACTTTAGCTTCTTTAGCTAATGCCAGCGATACTTCATAACTGCACATCTTTTCATCCGAAGATAAAGAGATAATTTCCTCATTATGCAGCGGACCTTGGGTGTTAAGATTTTTAACCAGTATTTTTGCTTCTACTGTGAGATCTTTTTTATTTTTAACATTATTGTAAAATTCGCATTCTCCTTTTTCTACAATGGTCTTGCAGAACTCATTGAATTCGTTTCCGAATAATCCTGAAATCTCTTGGTTGCACATCCATCTTTTCCCGATTAGATCCACGCAGGAAATATTTACGCCCTTATTTGTTTTTATCAGCTTCAATGTGTTTACGGCAATCTGGTGCTGTGTATGCCTGTTGGTAAGAAAAAGTATTTTTTTGTTTTCTTTAAGAGCATAAGACAGCGCTACAGAAAGAGCGCTTGCCGTTTTTCCTAAACCAGTAGGAGCGTGAGCAAGGATAACTTTTTTTTTCTCAAACGCTTTTTCGATATCTTTTATCAACTGGTCCTGTCCTGATCTTATTCTATCGTGGGGGAACAATTCTAAGAAACTATGTTCGTGCATAAATGTTAAGTTTTCCGATAGATTTATATAACAAGCTATTTTACAAAATAACTGTTCAAATAGATAAATGTTTAAATATAAGTCCTAAGCAATAGGAATATGTCGAGGGAAAGGTAGATGGTTTGGGGGGTGTCAAATTGATTAAAAATAAAGCCATATTTGATGTGTTTTTTAGAGAGAAACCAGCCATGATGTTGGTAGAGTTGAAGAACGCAAGTTCTAATGTGTATGCGTCTGTTTTAGCAAAACAAATTGATTGCACGTATTCTCACGTAGTGAAAATATTACAGGAGATGCAGAAATCAGATCTGATAAAATTTAAGAAAGAAGGACGTCTTAAACTTTTGGAACTTACCAAGAGAGGACATGAAATCGCTTCTAACATCGAGAATATAAGGTCTAAACTATAAGTTTTTTAGAAATTTTTATTTTTTTCTAATTGTTTATTCTCCTATTGACACACAAAGAAAATTCTGATCCGGGGTTCTTGCATATATCTTCAGTACCTGCCAGCCTGTCATTACAATCTTTATCTTTGTGACATGCTATTGTATGGGTTACACTACCTCCAGTGATCGTATTCTCATTCATTAGAAATCCTAATGAAGCTATCACTGCAAGAATTACAAAAACTGCAATAATCGATCTTAACTTATAATCCATAAAAAAAAGTAAATAAAAGAAATTAATAAACTTATGCAAAAAATAGCCCGAAAAAGCTATTTTTGCACAAGAAAATAAAAAACCATTTATGATCTACTCAATGTAGATTTTTAATCTGTCCATGTCAAGTTTCCAGTCAGCAGGAAGCCTCTTTGTATTTTTGTAATATTTTGTAAGTCTCCTTATCTTGGAACTTGTCAACAATAACCCTCTCCTGGCTGTCTGATCCTGTTTGTTTTTTTCCAGATGTCTTTTGATCTCAACAATTTTCTTGATAAGATTAAGCATATCTTCTGGGAGTTCTTTACTAAGATCGTTATCTTTCAGGATTCCTAATATCTTCTTTCCGGTTAGAGCTTTGACACTGTTTATCCCATAATTGTCTCTTAATATGATGCCGATCTCTGAACTGCTTTTTTCAGCTTTAGCATATTTTACAACTAACTTTTCTACGTCCTTATCCTTATACGGCGCCCAGGATGGTACTTTCTTTAACGGCTTCTTACTTCCGCTTATTCCTTTCGCCCTGCTATGCATTCTTGCCACAGTTCTTTCGCCAACTGGGAGCGAGGTGCGACATTCACAACTTCGTTGTTCAGTCCCACTATTATCCCCCTAGTTGGGCCTCCTTGTTATTTTATTCCGTTAGGAATGACTAGAAATCTATTTGATTTCTAATTTATTTTTTGGAGAATAAGTATTATACTTCTCTCCAGTATGCGTGAGCCGAAACCTACGCATCTCTTGATATTATGTTTAATTTGTAAGTTTATTTAAAAAGGTTGTGGGATATTTTGTTTATCTATGAAAAAACATACATCAATAACTATAAATTAATTTAAAGTGGTTTCATCAATCTTAATGTTTATGTATAATCTTAAAGATTGCGGTGGAACATTCAAAGGGCTAATTGGGGAATGTATGTTTAAATTAACTGATAAAGATATAATAATAACGAGGTTCTTTAATAGGCTAAAGTACTTAGAGGTTTTTGGCAAATATTTGGATAAAAAACAAGCCATCTTTATAAGTAAAAATTGGTATTCTCTAGATGCGGTAAAACTTTCTTTTGTCAATGGTGAAAAGAAAATTATTCTTTATGAGGTAAAAACCAGAAATGTATATAATCGGAAAATTTTCTCAAAACCGAAAATGACATTAGAAACCCATAAATTATATAATACTGCAAAGTCTCTAGGATTTGTAACTAAATTAGCAACCGTTTGGCTCCATGACTGTTGGATATATGATATTGAAATAAATGAATTAAACAAAAATCTCTATTGCATTGACAAGCCCAAAAAATATGATTCGGTGCGTGGCCAATTTTAAAGAAAAAAAGTAGCCCCGCCCGGATTTGAACCGAGGTCAATGCCTTTCAACGTTAGGCGAAAGGTCAGAAAATCCCTGATTTTCGCTTACCTCCAAAGGGCACTATGATAGTCCACTACAGTCCGCGAAGCAAACGCTTCTCCACGGGGCTGTGAACTAACCCACAGCAGGGCTATTGACTTTACTTTGTTAAGTTATTTATAAAATTTTAGGTACAAAGCCACTTCCCCACTGGTCAAGTTCAGGCAGAGTTTATATATTAATTTCCATGTAAGTTGTTTAGGAGTAAAATGGGAATTAATGAGAAATCGGCAGAATTGATTGGTGTGATTTTGGGAGATGGACATATTCATACTAAATCAAATTTAATAACCATAACAGGAAGCTTAGAAGATCTTGAATATTATCAAAACAGGGTGACTCCTCTTTTTGAGTCATTATTCTCCCAAACTCCTAAATTAAAAAGGAGAAGAGATAGAAATTCTTACTACTTGATGATCTGTTCAAAAGAAATTTTTAATTTCTTTGTTAATTCCGTTGGGTTAAGAAGAGGTTCCAAGAAAAACGCATCAATTCCAAAGGCCATATACTCTGATAAGAAATTTATGATTGCTTTTCTGCGAGGATTGTTTGATACCGATGGTTGTATTAAGTTTTCTAAACAAAGTAAAAATATAAATTATTATCCGAGAATACAAATAGCTTTAAGAAAATCTCCGATGGCATACGAATTAGGAGAATTGTTTGGTAGACTGGGGATTAAATTTGGAAAATGGGAGGAACAAAGGTTTAGCGGTATTGTTTTTTATCAAATTTCTGGTAGGACTAATGCAAATAAATGGTTTAAAGAAATTTCCCCACAAAATGTAGTCCATATTACCAAATATGATTTCTGGAAAAAGTTTGGTCATTATATACCTAAATCTAGTTTGGAATTGAGAAAAAATAAATTAACTGAACGAAACAATTAAATATCATAAAAAATTAATTCCTCTAAAGAGGTAAACAGATGAAGAGAATTGTCATATCATTAATATTATTAATATCCATTCTTACAATGGCTCATGCTGCGGTTGATGCAGAAGAAATTCCGCCAGGTTTGTTTGGAGGGGATTCTGCAGAAGAATCGGATCTGCTTTCGCAATATATTGTTAATACTATCCAGCCTTTATTGAAAAGAGTAAGCGTTTTGGTGGGGGGTATATTTGGTTTATATATGATCTTAATTCTGGCCAGGATCCATTACGAACGTAAGAAAGTTAAACTGCTTAAGGATATACGTTATGATCTGGATCATCTGAACATGCATTACAAAGTGCCTCATTCAAGGGAAAGGAATGGTTTTTTCAAAAAGTTATGGTGTAAGGCTTGGAAAAAGAATTCCTTAAAGGGAAGCAAAGAAAATAAGAAATTAAAAAAATGAACATCGCCGTTAACAAGTCAGTATTCTCTGCTAATCCTAAACTTAAAGTTGCTTTCATTATCGTTAAAGGATTTGATAACAAAAAAAAACTTAAAGAGGCAAAACATCTTCTTAGTGAAACTGAGACAGTTATCAGATTAACATTCAATAAAGATTCTTTCAAGACTCACCACTTGACCAAGCCGTGGGATGTGGCGCGTGAAGAATTTGGAAAATCTGCTAAACATTATCATACTTCGGTGGAAAAACTTCTTAAAGATGTTCTTAAAAAGAAAAAAATTCAGACTACTGATACACTCACAAATTTATTACGATATCTTGCCTTAAAAACCATTATTCCTTTTGGCGCTGATGACTTTGATAAGATTGAAGGAAACCTCATTTTTAGCGCAGCTAGTGGTAAGGAAAGAAGTAAAGTTTTAAAGAAACTTGGAAGAGGAGAGATTTATTATGGAGATAGTAAAGACATCCTCGGCGCTAAACTTGACTACTGGAAAAATTCTAAGACTTCTTTAACTTCTAAAAGTACAAATGCTTTGATCCATTTTGAAGCTCTCCCCCCAATCACGCCTAAGAAACTTAAAGAGATAGTCCAGGAAGCAGCTGAACTTATTGGGATATTCTGCGGCGGGAAAACTAAGGTTGTTATTTTAAGTAAGAGTAAGAATTCTTTCAGGGTTTAGGTGAATTAGCCTTTTCAATCTTTGAATAATGGTTCCTGATTTGGTCGTCAACTCCGAAAACATGGGACAATAAGGCAATTCTGGTCCACATCCCATTTCTCATCTGCCTCCAGATCATTACTTTTCCTGCTCTTTCCCTTTCAGTAGGATTACTACTATTGTTGCTTAGGTAATCTATCCGAGGATCAATTTCTTCCCTTTTTGGGAGAGGATGCATCAATATTGCCCCATCTCTCATCCTGTCAAGCATCTCTAAAGTGAAAACAAATCTGGGGTCGTAACTTCCATCTCCTCCATGTTCGTTCTGAACTCTAGTCATGTAGATATAATCTCCAAGTGGAACGATTTCTTCTAAAGATCTATCGCTGACCTTGTGAACTGATACTCCTCTTTCCAATAAATATTTTTCAGTTTTCTCATCCACCTGCAAACTCTCCGGTCCGACGAAGTAAGCTGTTCCTCCAGGATGCAAAGCCATAACCTTCGCCAATGAATGGACAGTTCTGCCCCTTAAACAATCTCCCACATATACTCCGACCTTGTTTCGAAGCTTACCATCAAATGATTCTCTTATAGTGTAATAGTCCAACAGAGCTTGAGTGGGATGTTCTTCTTTCCCTGAACCTGCATTTATAACTGGTATTTCCCTGTCTGAAGTTTTCATCACCCATAAAGCAAACAAGTCAAAAACATCGCTTTTGGTACGGCATACCATTGCATCGTAATATGATGAGATGGTTCTTAGCGCGTCCCGGTGCGATTCACCTTTAGCATGGGAGGAAGTGTCTAAATCTCTTAGATCTCCCCGCTGCATACCTAACCTGCCTTCAGCACTAAAAAAAGAATTGAAAGTTCTGCTGCTAGGCTGTTCAAAATAATTTAACACGCTTTTACCTCTCAATAATCCTTTTAGAGAATTATCTTCCAGCTTTGAAATCCTTCTGGCAGCATTTGCAGTTTCGCATATCTTTTCCAGAAATTTCAGGTCAAAATGTTCAGCTCTGAGAATATGTATCAACTTTCCTTCTTCATCTCTGCATGCTTCTTCAATTTCCTGAGGTGGTTTTGCGGCAAATTCTTCAAATTTATTTTGATGGAACTTTGCGATCTCACTAGTCGTACCCCAAGCTATCTTATCATCGTAGAAATCATTCGCAGAAGGTTTTATCATTAAAAATTAACAAATAACTCAACTGCTTAAAAATATTTCCACCTAAAAATATATATAAACCAGCCTTATCTTCAGTTAATCATGGATTTTAAGGAAGAAATAGTTAAACTTTTAGAGAATGAAATCAAGCTGAAGAAAGAAGAACTATATGCTCTCATATCTACTCCTCCAAATCATAATATGGGAGATTATGCTTTTCCATGTTTTAAGCTGGGCAGGGATGCCAAAGAGGAAGCAGAAAAATTAAAAGAAAAAATAAAGCTCCCTTCTTTTATTAGTAAAACTGAAGTTGCTGGTCCTTACCTGAACTTTTTTCTGAATCAGGGAGTATTAGCAGAAGAGACTCTAAAAAAGATATACAAACAGGCAGGGAATTACGGGAAAGGCAATGCTAACAAAAAGATAGTTGTGGAATACTGCGGTCCTAATACCAATAAACCTTTACACCTTGGCCATCTTAGAAATATGTCGCTTGGAAATTCCATGTGCAGAATTTTAGAATTCCAGGGAAATAAGGTCTCTCCGGTTAATATCATCAATGATAGGGGGATACATATCTGTCAATCGATGCTTGCTTACAAAAAATGGGGCGGTGATAAGCAGCCAGATAAGAAAGGAGATCATTTCGTTGGTGAGTTTTATGTAATGTTTTCAAAAAAATTTAAAGAAGATGAAGGTCTGAAAAAGGAAGCCCAGGAACTTCTCCTAAAATGGGAGCAGGAAGATCCTGAGACGATTGAACTCTGGAAGAAGATGAACGGCTGGGTTCTGGAAGGGTTTAAAGAAACTTATAACAGATTTGGCATCAGTTTTGTTAAAGAATATTTTGAGTCCAAATATTATATGCTGGGTAAAGATATGGTCTATGAAGGTCTAAAAAAGAAAATTTTCAAAAAAAATGAAAATGACACAATCATAGCTCCTCTGGAGAAATATAAGTTGTCTGACAAAGTTCTCCTCAGAGGTGATGAAACATCAGTGTATATCACTCAGGACATGTACCTTGCTGCTTTACGTTTCCGTGATTTCAAGTTTGACAAGATGGTTTATGTTGTAGCTTCTGAGCAAAGGCTGCACTTCCAGCAATTGTTTAAGATTTTAGAACTTCTTGGCAAGGATTATGCGGGGAACATGCATCATCTGAGTTACGGTCTTGTGCATCTTCCTTCTGGAAGGATGAAGTCCAGAGAGGGAACTGTCATAGATGCAGACGATATAATGGAAGAAGTCGCCGGTTTAGCAGAAAAGGAAATTAAGAAAAGGCATGAAGATCTTTCTGATGAAGAAGTTAAGAAACGCGCCGGGATGATTTCACTGGCAGCGATAAAATTTTTCATGCTGCACACTGATGCTGTCAAGGATATAGTTTTCGATCCTGAAGGATCAATGAGTTTTGAAGGAGAGACCGGTCCATACATACAATATACTCATGCGCGAGCGCATTCAATCTTAAGGAAGGCTAAGAAAGAGCATAAAATGGAGATTTCGCTGCATGCAAGTTTTGAAAATTTTAATCTTGATGAAGAGTTTGCCGTCGTTAAAAAATTGTATGAGTTTCCAGAAGTGATCGAGAAAGTCTCTCAGACATATAAACCGCATCATCTTGCTCAGTATCTTATTGGTTTGTCTCAGGCATTCAACGAATTTTATCACAGATGTCCTGTGATCTCAGAAGACAAAAACGTCATGAAATCACGGATCTTACTTGTAGATTGCGCGCGGCAGGTTCTGGAAACCGGCTTGGATTTGATGGGGATAGAAGCTCCGGAGAAGATGTAAAAGAATGGCTTTCTCTCCTTTATGCCAGCTTAACGGAGGCTGTATGGGCTGCTGCGGCCATAGTTTCAGGTCTAAAGAAAAGATTAAGGAAGCTGTGGATGAAAATACTAAAGAGTTTGATTCTTTAAATCCGCAGACTGAAGAAAAATTTCTCCTTTTTAGAGATAGAAGACAGAAGATGGATCTGAGGGATGGTGTCTGCAGAAATTTAGTTGAAGAAAAGGGATGTTTTCTTTGTCCACTGCATCCTGCCAGACACGAAGGAAAAGATTTACGGGTGGGTCATTGCGATACAAATTATCTCTGCAAGACTGCTAAAAAATTTGAATTATGGGATGAAGATCAAAAAATGAAATTTTTGAATTTCATTGAAAGTAAAAAGATGGATAATATTGCTTATTCTATGAAGATGGACGATAACTCGCTTCTTCACGAATTTGAGAATTGAATCTTCTTAGTAAATATGCACTGAAAGATATTTCAAAGAGTGATGTTATAAATCCTGTAACGGTTAACGATGTCCAGACTAGGCTTTCAACATTTTCAAGAGAGATCAGGTAGAATCCCAGACTCAGAAAGATGATGTAGGTAATGATGTGGTAGATGGGGAGAACGTAAGCAATCTTCTCAACTCTGTGATGGTGGAACATAGGGATGGTTATAACATTTAAAAAAAAGAAAAAGAATCCGATTATTAATAAAGTGAGATTGTAGATATTGAAGCTTACATCTAGAACTGAAAGAAAGTTGTCTGACAAGCTCAGGAAACCAAAAATTAATGCTATGATCAGATAAAATTTCAGGAACCAGTATCTGGGTCTCATGCTAGTTTGTTATATTCTGATATTTATATTTCTTTCCAAAGACCGGCATAGTAGAAAAAGTCATCATAATAGCCAAGAGGTGAATTTTGCTAAACTTTAGTGACAGGAACAGAAGTGAAAATCATCGATAACAGATCTGTTTACCAACAATTTATCATCAGATTTTCACCAAAATTCACGGCAGCGACTTGCCAGCAAGCACAGCTTCGCTGGCTTGCATGTCGCTGATGACTTATTCTACAGAGCCCCAAAGACCATAATGTTTTTAAAATAGGTTATTAATCAAAAATGCCGGGCCCGTAGTCTAGCCTGGATAGGACGATTGGCTTCGGACCAATAAACTCCGGTTCGAACAAGTGTCACGCCACTTGAGAGGCGGATGGATTCACTCTGTTCATCCCAAGAAAAGTGATACTGCGAAATTCCGGACGGGCTCACTTCCTCATAAACTTTTTATAAACCAACCATTTCTAGTATAAAATGGTCTTAGAAAAACTTGGAGATTCGTTAAAAAACACATTTAACAAGATTACTGGTTCAGTTTTTGTAGATGAAAAACTGATCAATGAATTGGTGAAAGATATCCAAAGAGCGTTGCTGCAATCAGATACAAATGTGCAGTTGGTATTTGATCTAAGTAAAAACATCAAAGAGAGAGCTAAAGAAAAAACTCCTCCTGGGATAACTAAAAAGGAACAGTTGATCAAGATTGTCTATGAAGAACTTACCAACTTTTTAGGCAGGGAAGCTCACGAGATCAAGATAACTAAAAAACCTACCCAGATGATGATGGTAGGTCTTTTTGGAAGCGGTAAAACAACCACCACAGGGAAACTGGCAAAATTCTATAAGAAAAGGGGGTTCAAAGTTGCAGTTATGCAGACTGATACCTGGCGTCCTGCAGCTTACGACCAGCTTAAACAGATTTCAGAGCAGGTAGGTGTAGATTTTTTTGGAATCAAAAAGGAGAAAGATCCTGTCAATGTCTATCTAGCCTTTGAAGATAAGATTAAGGATTATGATGTTGTCATCGTTGATACTGCAGGAAGAGACGCCTTGTCTGAAGACCTAATTGAAGAACTAAACAAGCTTCATAATACAGTTAACGCTGACGAGAAACTTCTTGTCATTTCCGCTGATATCGGTCAGGCTGTCCAGAAACAAGCTCAGGCATTCCATGACACCTGCGGCGTTACCGGAGTGATTGTTACTAAGCTGGAAGGAACAGCTAAAGGAGGGGGAGCTTTATCAGCTTGCGCAGTAACAAAAGCGCCGATAATTTTCATCGGTGTAGGAGAAAAAGTTGATGACCTGGAACCTTTCCATCCGCAGCGTTTTGTTGGAAGATTGATTGGTATGGGCGATCTTGAATCTCTGCTGGAGAAAGCTAAGGAAGCTATCTCTGAAGAAGATGCAGCAGACATGCAGGAAAAGTTCATGAAAGGTGAATTTAATCTGGTTGATCTTTATCAACAGATGAAAGCTTTAAAGAAGATGGGCTCGTTTGGCAAGATTATGGAGATGATCCCAGGGATGGGGTCATTAAAGATGCCTAAAGAGATGCTTGACATCCAAGAAGGAAAATTGGAAAAATGGAAATTTGCCATGGATTCGATGACTAAAGAAGAATTGGAAGATCCAGAAGTCATGAACTCTGAAAGGATTGACAGGATTGCTGCCGGTTCAGGATTAAAGATAGGCGAAGTAAGGGAATTGCTGAAACAGTATCGTCAAAGCAAGAAAATGATGAAGATGTTCAAAGGCGAAAAGGACATGAGCAAGATGATGAAGAAACTTGGAGGAAAGATTCCTGGGATGTAGAATCTTTGTCGTGGGGCTGAGCTTTTGCGAATGCCTCACTTGAATGTATTTGGCTTCAAAGGTTTGACGAACGAAGTGAGCTCAAAGGTTTGTGACTTGAAAAAGTTGGGAGGTAAGATTCCTGGTATGTAGATCTTGTTTTGTAACAGAAAAATTTTGGTTTGTTACAGTTTAGTCGGGTGCCTCTGAAAAAATTAACACAATAGCCACTAGACGCCTGTTTTTGTTCGTATTTGTTCAGCACTGGACAGCTGGACAGGAGCGGATAAGATTTATAAATGATTTAATCTATTCTATAATAAAAATGAGGACGATAGATTTATTTGCGGGAGTAGGCGGAGTTAGGTTAGGTTTTGAAAGAGCAGGTTTTACCACCGTTTTTGCTAATGACTTTGAACCTGCGTGCAAAGAAACTTATGATCTAAATTCTGAGGAAACAAGTTTAACTGTAATGGACATTAATAAACTAAAAGTTAGTGATCTTCCTGAATTTGACTTATTGTTGGGCGGCTTTCCATGTCAAGCATTTAGTATAGCTGGTTATAGAAAAGGCTTTAATGATGATAAAGGAAGGGGGGATTTATTTTTCAGAATAGCAGAAATTATTGCAGAACGTAAGCCTAAAGCTTTTTTCTTAGAGAATGTCAAGAACCTGAAAACTCATGATAATGGTAAAACATTCAAGATAATCAAAAAAACGCTTGAAGATTTAGGGTATTATGTAAAATCTGAAATTCTTAATAGTATGACTCATGGTAATGTCCCCCAGAATAGAGAACGCATTTTTATTGTTGGTTTTTTAGATAAAAAAAGTTTTGATAAATTTAAATTTCCTACTGAAGTGGACTTAACAACAAATTTCAGAGAATTATTAGATCAATCAGTAGATGATAAATATTATTATAATGGGAAAACTTTGTATAGCGAGTTAAAAGAAGGCATTAAAAATAAAGATATGGTATACCAATGGCGTAGAAGATATGTAAGAGAAAACAAAAGCGGCGTCGTTCCAACTTTAACTGCAAACATGGGGACTGGCGGACATAATGTTCCGATAATTCTTGACAATAAAGGAATAAGAAAATTAACCCCCAGAGAATGTTTTTCTTTACAAGGCTTCCCTAAAACTTTTAAGCTGCCAAGAATAACTGATTCTAAATTATATCAACAGGCAGGAAATAGTGTTACTGTCCCAGTTGTGGAAAGAGTTGCTAAAGAGATAAAGAAGGCTTTATCAAAATGAAAGAATCTTCTTCTTTGAAGTATTATCAAAAGATGCTTAAAATTATAGGTTCTTTAACAGGTTTATTTTCAGAAAGTGATGTTCCATACTTAAATTATAGAGTCACAGAAAATTTATTTTGTAAAGCATTTTCTGCTAAGAATCTTTCTAGGTCAGATGTTTCTGTTGATGCGTGTATAGACAATGTTGGGGTTGGGATTAAAACATTTCTAAATGGAAATGGGAAAACATTCCAAAAAGTAGCTGAATTTAATAAACAGAATATTCATTTTCGTGGTTTGAAAGCCAAAGAAATTGTAGCAAAAGTATCTCATCTTAGGAATGAGAGAATAGATACTACTAAAAGAATCTATGGATTGGATATGATGAAATACCATTGTATTGTTAGAAAAAAAGGAAAAATTCTTGTTTATGAAACGGACTTTAAATTAATTAATATTGATGAAATCAATTCCATAAAAGAGAATAAGAATACGATTAAATTTTTTGACTCTAAAAATGAATATTCTTTTAACATTACAAAGAGTACTTTGTATAAGAGATTCGTTACAAAAGATATTTTCTTAGAGGTTGATGTTAAAATAATTGATGATCCGTTTGAAGTGTTAGAAGAAAAATTCCTAAAGGTTAAAGATGTTTATTATTCCAAAAACATTAAAGAAAAGCCATTTGTTATTCTTCCTCTCTTTTCTATTAGTGCTGATAAAAAGTCAGTATTTAGTAAGAGCGGTCTAAATCAATGGAATGCCGAAGGAAGAAAAAGAGATCAAAATGAGATTTATATTCCTATCCCCGTGTGGATTCACAAGAGATTTCCTGGTTTTTTCCTGCCAAGAGGTCAAAACTTTAACTTAATTCTTCCTGATGGTCGTATGTTGGAGGCAAAAATTTGTCAAGATGGTTCAAAAGCGCTAATGAGTAAGCATAATGCTGATCTTGGAAAGTGGTTGTTAAGAGATGTTCTAAATTTAAAAGAGGGGCAGTTATTAACATACAAAAAGTTACAAGAGATAGGGTTAGATTCTGTAATTATTGAAAGAATTGATTCTAGAACTTATGCAATTGATTTTAGACCCTCGGGAGCATATGAAAAATTCATAGATGAAAACAAATAATCTTATTTACTATTTTATTTAGGTCTTTTTTAACTTCATGCTCCCATATCTTTTTCACTTTAAATCCCTGCTGCTTAAGAAGTCTAGAATTTTTCCAGTCTCTTTTTACGTTCTTTTCAATTTTTGGCAGCCAATAATCTTTGTTACTTCTTGGCTCTTTATAGCACTTCGGGCACTTATGCCAAAAGCAGCCATGTAAAAATAATACAGTATCAATATCTTTTAACAAAATGTCCGGCGATCCCTCTAAATTTGGATGCATTTTGTGTTTTATCTTGTGAGATTTAAGATAAGAGTGTATCTTTTTTTCTTGGTCTGTCCATTTGCTTCTAATGTTAGACATACATTTTGTTCTTTGTTCTATTGTTAAATTATCAGCCATTCTTAGAGATTTAGATTTCAGTTTATATAAATTTTAACCAGATTCCTTCCCATTAATAGAAAAATGTATTCGCTGCGATTCACTCAACCGGAACTTCCTTCCTAAATCCGCATCCTTTGCAATATGTGACCTGGAACATTCCGTCTGCGTACTTATGCTGGCCTTCATGTAATTTTCCTTTGCACTCTGGGCAGTGTGTTAGCATAATAGTAGAAAAGAATAACTGGTTTAAATTAGTTATGGATAAAAATGGTTTAGCAGCCTATATACTGTTGCTTGGCTGAATCCAGACAAACTTTCTTCCGCCCAGTTGTTGGCATTCTTTTTTTCATCCAATCTTGATTCAAGACGTTGTTTTAGATCAATTAGCACCTTGCCTTTTACTGTGGAAAGTTGATTAAGATAATCTCTGAGACAGCCGTATCTTACGCTTACATTCATCTCTTGTTCGTCTGTAGAGAAGGCAACATAAATCGTACTTTCATCGTTTTCTTTAGAGCCAAGAGATTTGCCGCAAAGGATCAGTTCAGCATCATTTCCAACTTCATAGACCATCCATTCCCTATTTTTTCCTTTGTAAGTTGAACTGGAAGATGTTTCTTTCTCCAGTTCAAACTTTTTTTTCTTGGCAAATAGTTTAACAACAAATTCTAATGACATTTTTACAACTCAATTATTTTCCCAGTTTTTCCAACGTTGATGACGGTAGTATTTCCGATTTTTTCCTCGATGCCGTGTGTTTCATGGATATGTCCGCAGATATGGATCTCAGGTTTAAATTCTTCTATGGCTTTACGAACTCCTGAACTTCCCCATCCTGGCATCTTTAGTCCTATGATGCTGTCACTTGGCTGCACGTGGGTAACCATCAATTTTTTCTTGACATCTCCCAGAGAATCATGCGCTCTTTTTAGTGTGGAAAAAAATTCTTCTTCTGTTAGTGTACGCATGATGTCTGCATATCCGCAGCCGAAAATACCTACATCTCCAAATCTTAAAGAGTATCCGTGCAAATTTTTAACTTTATAATGTTCTACCATGGAATTCACTTCAGCCATGCCTTCATGATTTCCTGGAAGGACAGCAACCTCTAATCCTTTCATCTTAAATGGGCTGATCATTCCTTCTGTCCAGACGTCATGATTAAGAATATCTCCTGCAAGTATAACTAGATCGACCTTCTCTTTGGCTCCTTTTTCAGCCATCTCTCTCATGAAGGCAGCGTCTCCATGCACGTCGCTTAATGCTAAGATTTTCATAGTATATTTTTGTGCAAATCTATTTATAAATGTTTTGGTTAATTACTGACAAGTGACAACCACATAGCTAAACCTTATCCCTCAAATCATCAACAGAATAATACATTAAAAGGACGATAGCTCCGCACTTTCATGACTTGTTTGGATAAAATTTATCTTCCTTTCAACTTAAGATCAAGCACCAAATCTTCCAGCTTCCTTAAGTCATATTTGACAGAATCAACTTTCCTTCTGATGTCATTATTTCTAAAATCAAATTTTAATAACTCGCCATAGATCATGTCTACTTCATCTTTTATTTTACCTACTTTATCAACTTCTCCCTTACCTGCTAGGAATACAGCCTTCCTGACCAGCTCTCCGGGCAGATCAGCTAATCCTAGGACGAAATGTTCAGATAATACTTTCAGATCAACTAACTTGCCTTCCTTGACAAAATTATAGAATAGAATCGCTTCAACATATTCCTGGATGGCTACTTTATAGCTGCCTTCATATTCCATCTTGTTGCTATGTTTTGAAATATCTTCCAGTATTTTCTTTTCTCTTTCTATCTGTTTAACCAGCTTAGCAGCTTCAGCGATCTCATCACGGTGTACAGAGTAGATTATCTGTTTACTTAGCTTAAGAACATCCCTGCTTTGTTTGATCAGTCTTTCTCTCTCAAAATCATAATCATGGATTTCTTTCCTTAATTTTACAAAGTCTGCCATGTTGCTATAAACTAGATATCACTTTATAATCTTTTCCTAACAAGATTGAAAAAATGAAATTCAACGAAACCTTTATATAGCATCACTATAAATTTAATTAAATCATTGGGGGTAAAAACGATGCAAGAAACATCAAGACCATTAGACGCATTAAACGCAGCAAGAAATAAGCAAGTGATGATTGACCTTAAGAACGGTTTCCGCTACATGGGGAAACTGATAGCTTTTGACATTCATATCAATACAGTACTGGAAGATGCTGAAGAGTATGTTCCGGAAAATGTTAAAGTAGTGAAAAAAGTTGATGAAACTACTGAAGAAAGTTATAGGAATGAATTAAAACTTAGGAGAAAGGTTGGTAAAGTCTTCTTAAGAGGCGATACAATTACAATAATCTCTCCAGCATAAATTCTTAGAAAATGAGTAAAGGCACAGCAAGCATGGGTAAGAAAAGTGGGAAGACTTCCCACATTCAATGTAGAAGATGCGGTAAGCATGCCTACCACATCAGAAAGAACAGATGCGCTTCCTGCGGTTACGGAGATACTGCAACTGTTAGGAAGTATGCCTGGAACAAAAAGAAGTAATTTTGACTAAAACCAAATCACCCTAATTCTTTTATGCTTTCTATCTTCCTTTTGGTCTTTTGATTAATGGGAATCTTTTATTTTCTAGAATTAAATGAACTTTAATCTTCAGCAAACAATTCTTCACAAGTTTTCTTGATCTCTTTGAACCCGATTATTTCACAAAGTTCAGGATTTCCGCTTGCTTTAGCTACATTATATTCACAGACATCTTCACGGAAATCTGAACTGCTTTCCTTACAGACTTCCACATTCTTAGTGTCTTTAGCTATTGCCACTAAACATCCATCCATTTTCAGCGGTTCAGAGATAAATTTACATAACTCGTAATTGTTTGTTCCTAAAGCAATTGTACGAAAACATTTTTCTTTCTGTCCAGCATCTTTAACCAGATGGCAAAGTTCTGCATTATTGTTATTTAAGGCGATGTTATAATTACAATTGTCCTGCCAGTACTGGTCATTAATCTCTTTACAAAGACCTTCATCATCATTCAATACTGCAACTTGCTGCTGGCAGAATGATTTAGTTTTATCTGATTTAATCAAATCACATACGGTTAAATCTTCCTTAACTTTAGCTAACTCAGCCACGCATGAATCTCTGACCTGTTCATTCTCGACTTTGCTGCACTTTAATTCTTCTAAATAACAATCATCTTTAGAGGTTCCTTCTAAATAAAGGCATTTGCTTTCATCAACAACGGATCCTCCTGTAAAGGAGGTGCTGGTCAGAAAACTGCATGAAGTGATAAAAAGAAGCGCTACCATCAACACAGCTATGACTGCTCTCATAAATTATTCTTATGCTTAATTTTGTTTTTAAGTTTTATGGAATAAAGAAAAAGCGCCACCGCCCGGACTTTCAATAATGGTACGCAGTGCGTTAGGCTTTAAGCCTAACCCGCTCTTGCGCTCTCAAGTGCGCGTAACCACTTGTTTGAACCGGGAATTCCTTACGGAACAGGATATCTGCAGGAACACGCATTCATCATAGGCATCTGCCATTTTCATGCGCGCGCTTCATAGCAATCCTGCGCAATACCAGATTATGCGACAGTGGCAACATGGATTGACAGAAGTAACTTCTTTTTAAATATTACTGTTCAATATGGGTAAGATTAAGATATACTAAAAATCCAGAGATTTCTGTTCGAAATATATGGATTTTGGTATATACCGAAAGAATTAGGTTTCAAACCTAATTCTTTTTAGTATAGAAAAAGAAAAAATTTATTCTTCTGTAACAACGTTACGATGTATGCGGGCAAAATAAGGGACGGCTACAACGTAATCTTCTCCAAAACCTGCTATGTCACCTTCTATGGCTTCACACGTTTTTCTTAATTTAGAGATCGCTCTTTTCAACTCGACCAAGTCTTTCTCTTTAAGAGGCCTGATGTTTATCAGAGCGATGGTTGATCCTCCTCTGAGGCAGTCCAGAATACCTTTGATGTCCTCAAACTCTTCCATTACAAATGGACGTACAAGAACTTTAGTCTTCTCTTCTTTGTTTGGTGTTGCCCCTAGTTCTAGGTAATCATCGCTTTGTTCAAACTCTGGTTCTTCTTCAACCGATTTTGTAAATTTCTCTCTTAATTGTAAAAAAAAATCCTTCATTTTCACACCCTCGCTTTTAATTGTTTACCCCGCTACCACACCAAATAGGTGGTAACCAATCTTATATATAAATGTTTTTATCTTGTGGTATTCACATTAGCCAGCCTAACTGCTGATACGAAATATATTGGAATATGCCTTACCTGTCTTCTTTCTTCTTTTTCTTTTAAATTCAACCGTAGCCCTTGGCAGGCTGAATGTGCCCAGGATATTTAGTTTAGCTTTCATCTTATAAGTTATCAGGCGGTGTTCATGCGCGTCAAGTTCAGCTAAAGACCAGATAACTTTTGTGCCGTTTTTTGTATGCCTGATCTCTTTAGGTTTAAGTGTCCCTAATTCCAGCCCTTTATCAACGTTGGCTATCCCCGGCACAACATCGATGACTTGCACATCTTTGAGAGATTTCTTGGAATGATTTTTCAGTTCGAGAGTTATTTTTATCTCTGATAATGCTCCGCTGTCTCCCATCTTTTTGGTTGCAGCAGTCTTGTTGATGCTTACAGGAGGCTGTACGTAGAAATAGAAGCCGAGAGACATCAAAATTACTATAAGTGAATACAATAGTAATCTATAGTTTGTTGCCAGACTGATGTCTAGGGATTCTCCAGGACCTAGTTCTACTTCCCAAGTTAGGAATCTTTCCCCTTCTTCAACTGCGCTCCTTCCTTCACTAGCAGTAAACAATGATGTCAGGAAAGATGAAGGATATTTAACTGTCTGGGTGTTACGGACATTTCCTCCGTTTTTTGCAGTCAAAGTAAGGAATGTTTTAAGGAATTGTTTATCTTCTTTGACTTCCACTTCAAACTCAGGCAGGAGAGCAAGAACTTCAACATTTTTTTCGATAATTTTTACAGTCTGGTCGTTTCTTTCAAAAACGAAAAATAACACATAATCTTTCGGCTGCTGAATCTTGCTTGGAACTATGGAAAATTCAACTGTCTTTTTTTCTAACGGAGGCAGGTCAACAGAGATCTCCTTGACAAATTCTGGGATGGTGCTTTGTATCTTTATTTTTAAATCTGTTAAGTCTAGAGGATTTCTGTTTTCAAGAAACAATTTTATAGATAGCGGTTCCGTCGGATCTATCTTATCATTCATGTCGATGGTCGCTTTAATCGTCGGCAGATAATCAACTGGTTTCTCTGGAGCTACATAGAATTTCAATGGTATGTTGTAACTTTCTCCATGGTCGCTTTGAATAGTGATATGTACGTTGTATATGCCTGGAACAAAATCCTCCAGGGGTGTAGCTACAATCGTAGTAGTGTGAGATTGTCCCGAGGCAAGTTCAATTATTTTATCTTTCAATGGTGAAGGATCAACGTTCCATCCTTGTCCTGATTGCAATGAATAAATGCTGTACCTCTGGACGTAACCTTCGTTGTTTGTAACTTTGATGCTGTATGTTCCCTGTTCAACAGTAGTTATCTCATTATTTATAGGCGTATGGACAACTGTTGAATCAGCCATAGCAAATGCTGAAAATAGAAATAATGAAACTATGCTTACAAATAAAAATACTTTCCACCTCACTTTCTTGACCCTCCTCCTAGCAGAAACAAATATTATACTACTATTTAAAAGTTGCTTTTTGGGGTATGTATTAAGTTTTTCAGGGGCAAGGCAGCCTAAAGCGGCACTATGGTAAAACAGTTTGCGTATGAAGAATCGTTTAGGCCTGATTCAGTAACTCTTCAATCGCCGCTTGTCGCCTTGCCCCAATTAAAGATTAGTAATAATCTTATTATAAACTTAATACGTACTTAGAGCGTGTCACTAATCTGCGGAAACTCTCTATCTGTCTATAAGTTGATAGGGTGCCACAAAAGAAACATTTATATAATCCTTTCTTTTAATTGAACTTACAAAAAAGTGTGTATGTTAGATGGTAGATAGATGGTAGAAGAAAGCGTTTTCAGAGGTATGATTCAGTTTTTAGGAGAGATTGGAGTATATGATATCATCCTGCCTTTTCTATTAGTCTTTACTATTGTCTTTGCAATACTGGAAAAGACCAAAATATTTGGTGTTGATGATGTTGACGGAGTTAAAACTACTAAGAAAAATATTAATTCGATGGTCGCCTTTTCTATAGCTTTCTTGGTTATTGCTTCAACAAGGCTAGTCGCGATAATAAATGAAGTCATGGCTAACATAGTCCTTTTATTGATGCTTTCGATATCATTCCTGATTCTTGCAGGGTCGTTGTTTGGTGATAAGGAGTTCACTCTGGAAAATTTTCCAAAATGGATGACATTTTTCATGATTATCATGTTTGTGGGCATCGTTGTAATCTTCCTCAATGCTTTAAACTGGCTTGGACCGATATTTTCAGTTTTTGTAAATTGGCGGGCGGAATGGGCCGCTTCAATAATTTTTATGATCATCACGATAGGATTTATAATCTTAATCACTTGGGGACCAAGCAAGACTCAATCAAAAAGCGAGTGATGCTAAAGTTTATAAAAAGAAAAAAAATAACAAATCAGGATATCAAATCAATTACATAAAAAGGAGGTTACACAATGGCTCTTGGATTTTCAACATTAGCGGACTATTTTCAAACGTACGGGGTTATGGATTTCTTAATTCCATTTCTTTTAGTTTTCACGATTATTTTTGCAGTAACAGCTAAACTTCCTCTGTTTAAGGATAATAAAAATTTTAGGATGGTTATTGCCTTGGCGTTAGCTTTAACTTTTGTAGTTCCGCATATCACTGGAACTTACCCGCTTGGGTACGATCCTGTCCAGGTCATGAACGATGCAATTCCCAGCATTTCTCTGGTAGCCATCGCTTCAATCATGTTATTGATACTTATGGGAATTTTTGGCACTGATTTTTCCAAGTCTGCTGCTCCAGTCATAGCCATAGGCGCAATAGGTTTTGTCATCTATATCTTTGGCGCAGCTTTAGAATTTTGGACTGGTCCTTATGACGCGTTCTCGTGGTGGACAGCAGAAACTACGGAATTGATGATTATTATACTTGTCTTTGGATTGATCGTGTACTTTGTAACCAGCGACCCTAAAGAAAGTTCCGGCTTTAAAGAAGTACTAAAAGATGTAGGTAAATTATTTGAGAGGAGATAAGATAAATAAAAAATAAATAAAAATGGTTACGGTTTTAGATACTGGACTTATCCAGTCCTTTGACATTATTTTTCCTTTTATCTTAGTCTGGGCCATAATTTTTGCTCTACTTCACAAGACTCAGGTTATAGGTTCTGATAAGGCTTTAGGAATAAACGCGGCTATCGCTACAGCCGTTGCCTTTATGGTCCTATTATCAAGGACAGTTATAGATCTGATAAATTTCATGCTTCCGTGGTTTACTATAGCGATCATATTTTTTGTGCTCCTGATTCTTATCTTTAAGACTTTTGGCTTAAAAGATGCTACTCTTGAGAAAGCATTACATAAAGAGCAGGTATATTGGTCTATTTTGGGGATAGTCTTATTGATCATGATTGCCGGGCTTGGCAGTGTTTTTGGCCAGTCTCTTCTTGAACAAACTGAAGGCGTTGATACTGCGGTCTTGGAAGAAGGCGGGGTAAGTACCGGCGATTTTCAGGCAAACATCTTTGCAACATTATTTCATCCTAAAGTGTTAGGATTGATCATTATTTTTACAATAGCTATTTTTGCAGTAGCTTTGTTAAGCGGCTAGAATTTTAAAACGCTTTTTTTATTATTTCTTATCTTTTATTCCGGAAGTTATCCTGTTTAAATCCTTAACATTCTGCACGAATTGAGGCACTACGTCCTTGAAAACTTTACCTACTGCTTTAAGTTCTGTTCCCACGTCCTGCATCCTTCCATCATAATCTTCCAGTTTCCCAAGAACTCCCTGATGTAAAACCTGAAAATCTTCTTTAAGTTTTTCTACGTCAGCAGAAATCTTACTTTGCTTTTCTTCAACTTTCTGTTTCCAGTCGACTATTTTTTTTACTTCGGAGATAAGATCATCCCATTTTTCATCTATCATCGATTCTGTTATCTCTTCAATTCTCTCATAGATGCTGCCAACATCATTATCCTGCGCTGACGGAGGCATACTCATCTGCGCGCTTCCTGATTGAGAAGGCATGTCAAATGAAGGCTGGGAAGAATCTGCATGGGAAAGAGCTTGAGTGATCTGTTCATGAGAATATCCTTTTCTGGAAAGTTCATCCCTGATGATCGAATCAGTTAATCCCTGCTGCCGCAGCTGGACAACTTCACTTGCCGGGTTTGGGTTTTGATTAAATAGAGCCATAGCATATCACCTTTTTTTCTCGTATTAGTTGGTGGCGGCCAGAGTGAAAGCGATTCTGTGCTTCGGACTTCGTAGTCTGCGACTACCCTCAGCTTACATCCCACTCAATTCATTGGTTGATCACTGAAGGGCGACCACCAACTAAATATCCTATTTCCTGATAAGTTTCATTTCTTTTTATTCTTTTCCTTTACTTGTACGTATTAAGTCAAGTGAGTGAGCAGCGCCAAAAGGCACATGGAGTCCATGAATTTGTGAATAAAATAAGACTCCATAATCGTGCCGCGCCCTGCTCACAAGAACGGACTTAATACGTACCTTTACTTTTCTTAGTGTGAAACATATTCATTTTTGCTTCGATAGCCTGATCAAGATCGTTCTGAGTTACAAAATGAAGAGGGTTCCAGAACTCCATATATTTTTTGATGGTCATCACTTCTTCAATCCCTGCTGTCTGTTTGAGTTCTTTAATTATCAGGTCCATCTTCTGCAAAGTTTTTTCCTGCTGATGTTTAGTTTCCAAAAGATCGTCATTCAATACTTTCATGTTCTTACGCAAACTTTCGTTCTTTTTGACAAGATCATTTTTTAGAATGTCAACTTCTCTCATCAGGGTGTTAAGCTTGCTTTCTAATCCTTTCACCCATACATATAATTTTGCCTCGCCGAATCCTGAAGACTGCGCCGGCGCCGGTTTGCTTTTCATGCCTAAGTCCATTGTCATTATCTGTATGTGTATAGCTCGTTCGGGGCGCTCGTCTCGATGTTTACAGAGTTTCTACGAGCGCACACACCTTGACTACCGATGATACAAAGCCCTCACTGGTGACATTCACGCTATGCACATACCATTATCTAGAGAAAAGATTATAATAAACTTATGTGAGTATTTGAGAGTAGTATTGGCGCGTGTAAGTCTTTAGCTTAGGTGATTGGGTTTAGATGATGATGTGTTTAATTCATTGGCTGCTTAAACTGAATAACTCTTAACCACTCCTTTGTTGCATGAATAATTAGATAAAGATGTTCTTCCTGCCATAGTATTGGTGATACGATGGCAGATTGGAAGAACATTAATAATAAATACATAAAAGAAGGAGAACTTTATCTTTCTTTCGATT